>OJDH01000031.1_pt1 | contig 118521 bp, 109 predicted proteins | sample 1592761 | NCBI WGS metagenome assembly OJDH01 (sample SAMN05416855, study PRJEB24817) | seawater metagenome | isolation source: Sea water | place: Canada:Atlantic | collected 2013-11 | reverse complement strand
ACGTGTACTGGAACAGCGCCAGTCACGGCGCTACGCGCCATGCCTGGCGCACAAATAAAAAAAGCCAGCGCAGGGCTGGCTCTTAACTGTTCCGCAAGAAAACCTGCCTGCCAGATCAGTTTTCCGGACAGTTAGCTTTTTTATAGTAAGCAATCCCTGTCTGCTGCAGTGTTGCATCGGCAGTGTTGGCTTCGTAGGTCATACCCAGATAGTCGTTAGAACCGGTCGCGAAGACGCCAGCAAACCAGAAAGAGTAAGCACGCCCGGCCATGATGTGCTCAGACAGTGTGCCGTACCAGGGGTCGCAATCAGCAGCAGGGCTGCCAGTGGACATCGCCACTACGTCACTCTCTGCAACAGCACCATCCACTCGCGCCAGCTTGAAGTAATACTCTGTATTGTGATCCAGCCCCGTCACACTGTAGCTGCCCCCCTTGATCGGCGTGCTGTTGACTGGGGTAAACGTACCTGTCGGGTTCTTTGCCATGGTCAGCTGATAGCGGGCAGCGGACTGCGCATCCCACACCAGTGACACAGCATCATCGCTGGCATCCGTGGCAACCAGCGTCAGAGGCACTGCGGTATCAGCTTTGACTGCCTTTTGTGCCGGACTGGCGCCAGACGCCAGCTGGGTTGCCATATTCCAGACCGCTCTAATCTGCAGGCTATCGCGTGAAGCGTAGTCAGCCTGCAGGCTGGCCGGGTCGGTGAAGCCCCACCAGTCCCAGCAACCCTTGGGGTTGAAAGGCGTACCAGGCACAAATAGCATGCTGGTCTGTGTTGTCTGCGGGTACAGTACAACAAAATTATTGGTGTCCGCCCACGCGTTATAACCGGCGTAGCGGTAGAAACTGTCGCCGATCGACTCAGCATTTTGCATACAACCGTGGAAAGCAATATGTAACCGGCAAGGTTCGCCCTGGGCACAGGATTGAGGCACATACGCATAGGCGGTATCAGCCATTACTGCGGTTGAATTGCCATCAAACCAGGGCGACTGATCAAACGCCACAATCTCACCCGAGAGTTCACTGGTCTGTTTAGCCGTAAGATCACCGTAGATAAATTCCAGAATCTGCCCGGCCCCATCCAGCTGACAATCGTTAATAAACTCACCACCGTTGAGCACACATTCCTGACCATGGCTGTTATCAACAATCTGGGCGTGGCCCGCATCCTGGTTATCCCGATAGTAAACCTGACCTTCACCCACCAGGCTCTGGTAGTAGCTATCCAGTGCATCCATGGTGGGCTGCTTCAGCACACCGTCGTTATAGCCCGAGTAAAGCCAGATTTTATCCGCATGCTGCGCTTCCACGGGGGCAATCCGGCCCGCTTTGGCAGCTTGCTGAAGCCGGGTGATGGCTGTATCAGCATCCGCCTTGCCGCCCATACAAGTACCCGTGGCTGTACTGACGTTGGCAACCTGACTACTGGTGCCAGAACACTCATAAGGGCCACCGGCAAATACCCCAACCCCCACAATATTATCCGCATGGGCGGCATGCATCTGTACGGTCATAAAGCCGCCAGAGGAAATCCCGGACACTGATGTCTGGCTCAGATCAATGTTGTACGCCCCCAGCGCATTCGCAGCGGCGGACTGCTGCCCCGCCAGCGCAGAGGGGGTGAACGCTGTTAGCAGCATTGCAGGCAACAGGGTGTGTGCCAATTTCATCAGGAAACCTCCATGTTCAGAGTGATAAGTTGAGTGATGGGAATAAACTAAACCCGATATGTTAAGGAATATTTATTGTCCAATATTTTCATTAATAACCGTATTATTCTGCGTATCCTGACGCAAAAGTAACGGTGAATGCTCAGCGGCGTCTATTCTGACACAGGCGGCCTGATTATCCAGTAAAGTCTGATATTTTGGCGGTATTTTTTTGAACTATTCAGTACAGATCACAGCCCAAATGGCTTGGATTAATCAATGGAATTGACGAGTATTTTCGTACTTTAAGATTACTTATTGGTTGACTCAATTATTTAATTCGCCAGCGATAACTCGACACTGCTATACAATGCGGAATCCTGGTTATTCAGAAAAGCCCAGTATTGATCACCGCAAGAGAAATGCCACCATTCTCTTGGATAATTCACAAACCCTGCGGACTCGAGAATTTCGATAAGCATTACCCGGTTGTCTTTTTCTGCCCCCTGTAAGTCGGGGTAATAACTCTCGCAGAGTACAGAGTCAACACGGAACCAGTCTTTTATTTCCATGCCAAAATCGATTACCTGGCCTGCAGAATTTATAATTTCAATATCCAGCGCGCCACCGGTGCTATGAGGCGGTACTATTTTTTGGCCATCAAACGTTTTAACCGGCGAGGCTAATCTCGCTGCTTGCTGGTAGCATTTAGCGCTGCTCCAGCCTGGGTTTGCGACAGTGGTTCGTTTCAACTGTGCTTGAAACAGTTTTTGCTGGAATTCAGGGTGTCTGTAGCCTTCATAGAGTCGGAAGTTCAAGCCCTTGGGTAGCAGGATTTGGGCTTTTTCCAGTTTTGAGACAACCCCTTCGCGTAATAGCCGGTAGTAAGGCTCTGTTTCGGGTGACTCTGGGGCCGTGCCATATTTTATAAACCCGACTGTTTTGATGTCGATTAGCTTTTCATTCGCATCAATAATTGGAATAGATCTGACGTGTGGGGATGATAGTTCTGTTATCGGTTTGTTCATTTTTTGTATTTTTCTGTTGTTTAACACTATCTTAAGCGGCAATTTACAGTTGATTAAACTCTAGCGAAGTGAACAACCAGTTGTAAATCATCCCTTTGAGTGCCTTGTTATAGGTCTGGTTTCGCCACTAAAAACAGCCTTCCACCAGAATCAGTTTACTCTCAGTAGTATTATGCCTGATAGAAAACAATGGCTGTGCTTCTGGATCTGCTAAAAATTCCTTTGCAACGTCTTTACTGGGAAATTCTAATACGACAACTCTTTCTGGCTGCCAGTCACCCTCCATGATCTCAGGCTCGACACCCTGAACAACGTATCGACCGCCATGATTTTTAATAAATTCTGGGATTTTATCGATATATTCTTTAAAAAGACCAAAGTCCTTTATAGAGAAATCCAATATTAAATATCCTTTCAACTTTCACACTCCATCATTTTAATTTATTCAAGATTAGTAAAAATTTATAGCGCAAAAATATAGCGATATCGGAATGCGCGAAAATGCAGAAGAAAATATAGGTCGAAGTGCCTTTTTTGTTAAAATCATGTTTACAATAAAACCATATTAATTACTGGAATTTTCAAATCGGATCTGCCATGAGAGAAGTACCCGCACGCAGTTTCTTTGAAACCCAATTTCTTATAGAAAGGTGCGGCTGTAATAGTTGACTCAACATTTACGACACCTGGCGGATTATTTTTTGCAATTTCAATCCCCAGCTGACCTAATGCCCGCCCCATTCCCAGGCCAGCGTAGGAAGAACCAACAAATAAAGCCACTAATTCACCAGGCACTGAAACCAAATAACCGCCTATTTCACCATCCACTTCAGCAACCCATAAGGAGCCACTCTCAATCGCTTTTAAACGTGACTCAGCTGGCGTTGAAATTTCCCAGTGTGCAATAATTTCCGGTTCGTAATCATCTTTGCACAATTCTCGAACAGAATCTGTATATACGTCTGCTATGCGATAAATATCGTCGGGGGTTCCAAGCCTGATCTGAAAGTTTTTGTTCATTACGACAAGGTTCCCTGATTCTTAACGACGGTAGCAAAGGCGAACGTTAGTAAGTCCAGGCCGCGTTTTCGGCCGATTTTGTCTTATGCAGAAAACCATGGAAGCTCCCCTTTAGGGCTTTCGTTTTCCGATGCTTTATAGATATAAATTAAGTAATGCGTGATAGTTAAATCCCATAATTCTTCGGTATCAATTAGATCATTAGGGAAGTTTTGGACGATTTCAATTTTGTAAACACCCTTTCCTAGTTTAATTATTTGATCACTTTCATGAGCTTCAGGCAAAACGGTGTCAGAAAACTGCGCAGCCATTGTAATTGAGTCATAAGTCGTGAGAAGCAGTTCGCCGGTTGTTTCAATGCAAGAACTATAAGACCGATAACCTTTAACTGTTGGCTCTGAGAAGAGTATTTCTATATTCCAGTTACACGAGGTTACACCCCAAGCAACAATACTGCCTCTAGCATTTTCACTGCGAATGTGATTTTTTAATTGTTCTAGCTCCCAATTTTCACTCACAAATCCGGAGTAATTAGAGGGATCTAAAATTGCCAAACACCCATAATCTGATGACAGCTCAAATTTTATTGGACTCACTCGATTCCTCCTAGGATATAGCAAATAAGCGGATATGTGGATGACGCAGTCATCGGTATAGCCGTCTGTTGAACGGGCAACGGAGGATGCTAAAAAATTTGCTTTTTAACATACGGATCTCCCTGTCCATTCATCGGCTTTCCATATATAGCTGAACGGGTGTCAACTGTACCCGATAGCGTGGCTGATCGTTTTCTGTGCGCTAAACACGCCTAATACTGTTGTTTTTACGCTGGTTTTTATCTATTGGCAAGGCTGTTTTTCAGGTTATATCTGATGCATTGATTATTCGCAGCCTCATTACGATCAGCGGCTATTCGGTGCCGGTGCCGGTTCCGCCGACAGCTGAGACTGGATCTGTTGCAACCGTCGTCGCCGGATGGCGTTGGCCAGAAAACTATAATGGCGGCTACGCACAAACCCACGCGGCAGTACATGAAATAGGAAACAGCGCACCCGCTCCTCCGATGCCAGCCACAACAATGCATGCTTCAGGTCATAACGCGGCAACGGTCATGAGTAGAATGCCCGGCAGGTAGCGGTGCACAGAGTAAGGTGAAACAATGGGGTAAGTGGCGCAGTCCGTACTTTTTAAGGGGTGATATACTCTGCTAAAACGTGAGTGAGGCTGGAGTAGCAGACTCAGAATTGAGATTAAGGAATAATCAATATGACTGAATTTCTGATCGCGGCAACAGTACCCGATAAGCCGGTATCACTTGATGAACGACTACGAGCCATTGAAGCTGATATACGAAGCTTCGACCTTTCCTGTTGCCAGCTTTACCATGAAAAAGTTAAACGCAAGAGTGATGGCATCACCCCCATTATAGATACCTCCGTTGAACATGGTTTTGAGCGGGTAACATTCTGTTCCAACAAAACTCGCGCAAGCCGGTTGGGCTGCGCGCATACCAGCGCAAGAGTCAGGTTAAAGAATCTGATCAGGAAGTTACCTGAGAGTTTTTGCCATCAGGCTCAGGCTGAACACTGGACGAAGTGCGTTATACGGCTAGAGATGGCAATCATACGCGCTGATATGAAAAAAAGTGACTATGAGCTTGAGCACGCGCGATGTTCGGCAAATTTATGTACCAGCACACAACCAGCGGCAAGCACTACTGAGCAACTGGCAGACCTCAATGAAAAGATTCGCTTGATAGAGCTCGAACACAACGCCTGCATCCAGCAGTTATCTTCTTTATGTGATGAGATACTCGACGTTGTAGTAAAGCGTGCCCCGTAAAATTTGCCGTTTGCGGTTACCGAGCACCGGCCAGCGGTCATTTCCAGTCACGCCCCTCAAACAGGCGCAAGCCAGGACATATATAGACACCTCGCCAATGTCCGGTACTTGCGATCGAGTTTATGACTGACTGTTCTAAATTTTCCGTTTCTGCGGACTGTCCGGTTTTCCCCGTCCTCTGGTTCTGAAATGGTGCGTGCGTCAGCGTGCCTGCAATATTTATGCACACTCTTTACAGCCAATTCCGTTTCAGATGCGCCGGTTCTGGTACTTTCGTATATTGGTTCGCTTTTTGCAGTTGCCCTCTGTCGCAGATAAGTACAGGGAGCGAAACATGAAGAGCCTGCAGATGAAGCTGTCGAGTGCCGAGCGGCACTGGTTGCCCTGGTTTGGGCCGACGGGAAAGCTGGCGATGGGCTGGAGCTGTCGGCTTAACCGGAACCACTATGCGGTGGTGGAACAGACTTTTGAGGGTATCGCTGCTACCCGCGTTAAACTGTTGCAGCAGTGGGCCCGGCAGCAGTGGCGTCAATTAGAGCGGCTGACCAGCGTGCTGCCCGCAGATACGGCTGAGTTACAGCGGGTATTGCAGGCGGCGTTGGCGGAATCCGGTGACTTTTCCGAGCTGTTTCTGGTTGATACCCAGGGTCAGATTCTCAGCTCCAGCACGGCCACGCGGACCGGTCAGCGCCTGTTAAGCCTGAAAGCGTTGCAACAGGGGCTGAGTGGACCCTTCCTTCATGGCCCCTATGCCGACCCGGTGACTTTGCAGCTGGGCCCTTCCAGTTCCCGCTTCCATGATCAGGTGACATTGATGTTCTATCAGCCGATCGAGCATGGCAGTGAAGTGGTGGGCTGTCTTTGTGGCCGGGTGCCCAATGATGTGCTGGGTGATCTTATTCAGCGTGAAGCCGGGCATATCTACAGTGAGTCCGGTGATAACTATATCTTTATGGTGGATTCCATCTTTGAGCCGACCCTGGCGCCAGGGACGGCGTTGTCTCGCTCCCGGTTTGAGGACGATACTTTCAGCCATGGTGAGAACCTTAAATCCGGCATCCATACCAATTACGGCATTGTTCAGGTCAGTCAGCATACCGAACTGGAAGTTCAGTTTAACGACCCGGCCACCGGCGAGTTACACCCCGGTGTGCGGGAAACCATTGCCCGGGGCGAGAATCTGTTTGTCACCTATCCAGGCTATTCGGATTACCGGCATATTCCGGTTATCGGTAAAGGGGTGACTTTCCAGCTGCCCGGCTCGCCTGACCGCTGGGGCATGATGTGTGAGGCGGATCTGGAAGAGGTATACCGACGCCGCTCTCTGAGCTTCAGCATGATGAAGGTCTATATGGTCACTATGGCCACGCAGCTGGGGCTGACCCTGAGTTTGCAGCATGTGTTTGAGCTGTCGCCCTTGCTGGTTAATGCGGTTTCAGTGTTGCTGGCGCTGCTGTTCGGCGCACTGTTCTGTTTGTGGGGACCGAATCGGCTGGCAAAACAGCTGAACCGGATGACAAAGGTGATTCGTAATATCGCCGAAGGGGGCGGAAATTTACGTCAGCGACTGGACGCGACAAAGCTGGGTCAGGATGAAAGTGGCGATATGGGTCGCTGGATTAACAGTTTTATTGATAATCTGGATGGCATTGTCGGTGAGGTGATTGAGGCGGCGGCGGATGTGCGTCAGCACAGCCAGACGCTACAGCAGCACAACGCAGAAGCGGGTGGCAGTACGGTGGAGCTGAGTGCCGCGATGCAGCAGATGTTGCACCAGCTGGCGTTACAGCTGGGTGAAATCGATACCGCTTCGGCGACCGCCCGGCAGATGAAAAGCTCGATGGAGCAGGTAGTGACCGATGCCCGCGAACAGCTGGATGCGGTGCAGGGCGGTACCGCTGCGATTCGCGAGATTGTGCAGAATTCAGCGCAGCGGGTGCAGGCCCTGCAAGGTGGCACTGAGCAGGTGGGTAATATTACCGCAGTGATTACGGATATCACCAGCCAGACTAATCTGCTGGCGCTCAATGCGGCGATTGAAGCGGCGCGGGCGGGCAGTCATGGCCGGGGCTTTGCCGTGGTCGCTGATGAGGTACGGGCGCTGGCATCACGCACGGCGATTGCCGCCACTGATATCCAGGCCTGTATCGATTCGATCCAGAAGCAGGCTCAGGAAGCGGTGATCTATATGGAACGAGGGGTGCAGGATGTGGACCAGAGTCTGGCCCATGCCCAGGCCGCTACGGCGGATAATCAACAGCTGTATGGCATTGTGGCGCAGATGTTCGAGAGTATTAACCGGATTGCCGATAGCAGTCAGCAGCACAGTGCCCAGACTCAGCAGGTGGTGGTATCCAGTGAGCAGATGGGTGGGCTGGTGTCGGTACTGCACAACAGCTGTGAGCAGGTGGGGCAGACGGCGGCGCGGCTGAACCAGCTGGTGGGGGCGTTTGAGGTCAGTCGGCTACGTGAATAGCGGGCATAAAAAGCCCGGCCTGCGTCGTAATGCCAGTCAGTTAAGCTTTAACTAACCGGTATAAAAATGCCGATCAATTGCTTAACTGATCGGCATTGTGTCATTGGTGAGCATTTCGCAGGCACTCGCAGTCCACTGGATATGCGATAAGCGAGCCCCGCCCAAATTGTTCCGTCACCTGCCCCACTCATCTATTCTCTATACAGGTAGCCCCCCGGCGTGACCCGGCTTACGCAGGTTTGACCCGGCCACCCAGATACCCAGATACCCAGATACCCGGTAATCTCAAGCACAGGTAGGTATTGCCATGTCAGACCCCGACAATCATAACGCTAAGGCAGAAGCTGACACCCCCGCTTCGCCAATTACCCGACAGCGGCTTATTGCCCTGGGACTGGGGCCCATTGTTATGGCGATAGTGCTGTTGCTGCCCACGCCGCAAGCACTGACGCCGGAGGCCTGGCGGCTGGTTGCGCTGGCCTGCTGGATGGTAATCTGGTGGATGACCGAAGCTGCGCCGGTGCCGGTGACGGCGTTGCTGCCGATTACGCTGATGCCGTTGCTGGAAATCTCTGAGCAAAAAGCGGTTGCCGCCAGTTATGGTCATCCGCTGATCTTTCTATTTCTGGGTGGTTTTCTGATTGCCGCAGCGATGCAGCGCTGGGGACTGCACCGGCGTATTGCACTGCGGATTGTCAAAACGGTGGGGAGTGGGCCTGAGGGGATTATTGCGGGCTTTATGCTGGCAACGGCGTTTCTGTCCATGTGGATCTCCAATACGGCCACCACGGTGATGATGTTTGCCGTCGCGATCTCGATGGTCGAGTTTATCGCCAGCCATATTGATGACCGGGAGGCAGCACGCCGGTTTGGTGTCGCTCTGATGCTGGGTGTTGCCTACAGTGCATCTATTGGCGGTGTAGGCACGCTGATCGGCACCCCGCCTAATACCCTGCTTGCCAGTTTCCTCAGTGATACCTACAACATCACCATCAATTTTGGCACCTGGATGCTGATGGGCCTGCCACTGGTGTTGATTATGCTACCGATCACCTGGCTGCTGCTGTGTAAGGTGGTGTTTCCCGTCAAAGGGATTGATCTGTCTGGCGCCGGGCAGCTGATTGAGAAAGAGCTGGCCACGCTGGGCACGATGAGCAAAGGCGAGAAGATTGTGCTGGTCGTCTTTCTGCTGACCGCATTTCTGTGGATTTTCAGGTCGTTGATCGTCTCTGCTACTGGCCTGCCGATCTCCGACACATCGATTGCGCTGTTCTCCGCCACCTTGCTGTTTGTGCTGCCCGCTTCCATAGAACGGGGCAGCTTCACCGTGGAATGGGATGCGGCGAAACAGGTGCCGTGGGGAGTATTGTTGCTGTTTGGGGGTGGCCTGGCCCTGGCCGGGGCGTTCAAATCGACCGGCCTGGCGGCGGCGATTGGCCAGATGGTGGGCGGACTGGGTGCGGTGGACATCACACTGATTATACTGGTGACCATCGGGGCAATTATCTTTCTGACCGAAATCACCTCAAACACTGCGACCACGGCCACGTTTTTACCCATCCTGGGGGCGGTTGCGGTGGGGCTGGGGCAGAGCCCCATGGTGCTGGCGATCCCTGCCGCGCTGGCCGCTTCGATGGCCTTTATGATGCCCGTTGCCACCCCTCCGAACGCCATTGTGTTCTCTTATGAAGGAATGCATATATCAGACATGATGAAAGCGGGGCTGTGGCTTAACCTGGCCACCATTGGTCTGGTGTATGGGGCTATGCTCTGGCTCGCCCCCTGGGTGTTCGGGCTGACACTGTGACAGCGGGCCGATGCAACCGCAGGATGGAATCTTGCTACAGGGACTTACACATGGGATAAAACAGCATGCCATCAGCAGTCACGGGGACCTGCATCAGCTGGTAGCCCTGCGATTTATAAAACGTCCAGGCGGTGGCCGTGCTTTCCAGGGTGATTTCCGCCACCCCCCATTGCCGGGCCTGAGCCTCAGCCGCCTGTAGTAGCTGCCTGCCGACCCCCAGCCCTATGACACTGGCCAGTACATAACACAGATACAGATACCCATTCTTGTCCAGATGGGCAACCCCCACCAGCTGACCGTTCCTGATGGCAACAAACGCCCGTGAGCGGCTGTTAAACAACCACCGCTGGCAGTTCTCTACGGTTTTGTTCTCCAGCCAGCGGGCCAGTTTGTCCGGGTCATTACCGTGGTCCTCAACGCAGAGCTCGGCAATAGAACGGCGAATGACTGCGCAGATTTCCGCAGCCTGTTCCGGTTGCGCGGGTTGTATCATAGTCAATCACTCCATCCATGTGATGATCAGGGGCTAGTGGCCTCATCGGGACGCCCTGCCTGTTTTCAAGGCACTAATGGCCAAGGGAACCGCCATTATGCACTTAATTACTGAATGAGACCTCACAACCGTTAAAGATCAGTTTTTCCACTTCGCCCATGGATCTACCGGCCCACTAGCTGTGCTATCTGAAGGTGTCGACGCTGCGCGTTCAACCTTCGGGACAGCCGCGGTGTCTTTCGGCTTTTTGGTAAACCCGCCCCGAGATGCGCCGGAACGTTTACCTGGCCCCGCACGATAACCAGCCCCCCGGTTATGCTCCGCTGCTTTTTTCGCGCGCTTTTCATTCAACCGGACAGCATCTTCCAGGCTCAGCTTAGCCGGTTCACCTGGCGACTGATGCGCTGGAATAATCCGTTTCCGCGCTGGCAGCTTGAACTGCTCTGACGACGCGCGGGGTAAATTTTTAAACTCATACAAATAGAACACTTCAACCTTCTCCCGCGCCCAGTCCGTTTTCTTCAGAAACTTGACGCTGGACTCGATACCTGGATTGGTTTTGAAACAGTTGATATTGAGGTACGCAAATAGTATTTCAAATCCGTAGTGATCTACCATTTCGATCAACAGGTTCTTTAAGCTAACACCGTGTAACGGGTTATTCTGGTAGTTGATCTCATCATTCATGGTGCGGTATCCAGTCAGGGGAAGTAAACCGCGCCATTGTACCCGCTCTGCCCCCTACCCTGACAAGCTCATTTGTCGGGCAGGGCCTGGTAGCCCAGTGGACAGCGATCACCGGGCAGATATTCCGGGCAGATATGCCATATATTTACAGTGTCTGTGTGCCCTGAGACTCAGCCCCTGCCCGCTGGGTTTTCAGCCACTGCTGTAGCAGCAATCCCGTAACCGCACACGACAACGGGAAAAAACACGACCAGGGTCAAGCACCTGGCCAAAACCATAACCGGGATGGCCAAACGGCACCCGGCATCAGAGGGTGACAATTTTTAGGGCTGTTGAGGTGATCAGCCGAAAATGTAAACAGCCATTTACCTTCCGATTACAACTTTATACAGCGACTTTATTCTCTGTTTACATCTACCCATTACCATCGGTCAGGCGAGTCAGATCTTCTGATTCTGCTGCCCAATAACAGGCAGTACTGCGATCTATCCCAATAGGAGTAGCTAATGGCTGATAATAATAACAGAGCCCCAAGCTTGACGATGGCGTTGATTCCCATCCTGCTAACCCTCGCTCTTCTCGGCGTACAACTGTTCTATTTCAAAGATTTTACCCCTCATATTCCGCTGGCAGTTGGTCTGGCTATCACTGCACTGATGGGCTGGAGACGCGGCTACCGCTGGGCTGATATTGAAGATGGTGTACTGCACGTAGTGCGTGTTGGCTTGCCTTCCATCGCTATTCTGATGATCGTCGGTATGATCGTTGGGGTATGGATTGCCAGCGGCACCGTACCATTGCTGATTTACTACGGCCTGAAATTGCTCAGCCCGGAACTTTTCCTGGCTGCCGGTATGTTGCTCTGTGCCGTGGTATCCGTCTCCCTGGGCACATCCTGGGGCACTGTAGGTACAGTCGGTCTGGCGCTGATGGGGATTGGTGCAGGCTTCGATATTCCAATGTACTGGACAGCCGGTGCAGTCGTATCCGGTGCGTTCTTTGGTGACAAGATTTCACCACTGTCCGACACCACCAACCTGGCGCCAGCAGTAACGGGCGTGAACCTGTTCGATCATATCCGCAATATGCTGCCCACTACCGTTCCGGCAATGCTGATCGCCTTTGCCATTTATCTGTTCGTTGGTTTTAACGTTATCGACAGCGAACAGGTCGATTTCTCCAAAATTGACGCCATCACTGGCGGCCTGGCTCAGCAGTTCGAACTGTCCTGGATTCTGCTGTTGCCAGCAGTACTGGTCATTGGCCTGGCTCTGAAAAAGATGCCTGCCATTCCGTCCCTGTTTGCAGGTGCCACCTTTGGTGCATTACTGGCGATCTTCGTCCAGGGTGCCAGCCTGCACGATGTATTCAACTATATGCAAAGCGGCTATAAGGTTGATACGGGGATCAGTGAGATCGACACCCTGCTTAACCGTGGTGGTGTACAGTCTATGACCTGGGTAATCACCCTGGTGATGATCGCTTTGGGCTTTGGCGGCGCACTGGAACGTACCCGTTGCCTGGAAACGATTATTAATGCCATGCTCAAGAACACCCGTTCTTTCTTCGGTCTGCAGAGTGCAGCCACCGGCACCGCCGTCGCAACAAATCTGGTCGCGGGTGATCCGTACCTGTCTATTGCTCTGCCGGGCCGGATGTTTGCACCCACCTATCGCGCAAAAGGCTACTCCACGCTGAACCTGTCCCGTGCCGTTGAAGAAGGTGGCACGCTGATTTCACCGCTGGTTCCCTGGAATGCAGGCGGTGCCTTTGTCATTACCGCGCTGGGACTGGGGATTGCCGATGGCAATATTGAAAACCTGCTGTACATCCCACTGGCATTCGCCTGCTGGATCTCGCCGGTACTGGGGCTGATCTACGCAGCACTGGGTAAATTCTCACCGAAAGCCAGTGCCGCTGAGGTCGAAAAGTGGGAAGCGGATGGAGAAGCCATCCAGCAGCCCATAGAAGACAAAGTTCAACGTGCTGTGACACAGGTGCTTTAAACCTGCCGACGTTACTCGCATAACAAAGGACCACAGGGGTAACTCTGTGGTCCTTTTCTGCTTTCAGCAACAACAGCGCTTTCACTGCAGGTCGACAGATTGGGGGGTGAACAGATAACCCGCACCATGTACCGTCAGAATCAGCCTTGGGCTGGCAGGATCGTCCAGCAACTTGCGCCTCAGACGGCCAACCAGCACATCCACGGTACGATCACTGGGCATCCACTCTCGATTGCGGATCTGATCGAGTAACTGATCGCGGCTCATTACCTGACCTCGGTTGTTAATCAGCACCCGCAGTAGCTGAAATTCAGCTTCGGTGAGCTGGGTAGTCTGATGGTGTTGGTCAATCAGCTGACGGCGATCAAGGTTGAGCTTCCAGTCATCAAATCCCTGCACGCTATTAGGCTGGCAATCGGTCGGCTTAGTCTGCGTACTGTGACGCACTCGCCGAATCAGGTTTTTGCTGCGTGCGAGCACTTCACGCGGATTGAAAGGCTTAGTGATATAGTCATCGGCACCGCACTCCAGACCAATCAGGCGATCAACTTCATCCTGCCGCCCGGTCACCAGGATAATACCGACCTCACTGTGTACGCGAATCTCTCGCGTCAACGTCAGGCCATCTTTACCCGGCAGCCGGATATCAAGCAGTAACAGGTCGATCGCCTGCTGTGCTAACACCGATTCCGCCTCTTCAGCCGTCTCAGCGCAGAACACCTGACAGCCTTCCGTTTCAAAATAGCAACGCAAACACTCCCGCGTGAGCGGCTCATCATCTACCACCAAAATATTGGCGTTTGGGTACATCGGAGGCTCCGCATACTGCTGTCAGTCTTGATTATGAACGCTAACGCCTGTGTTAACGTAAACACCGGCACTGTTTGTAGGATGTTTACAAGTTTAGATACTGGATTCAAGCACTGAATGCCTCACTGTGAATCAGTGCAGTACAGCCTTTGCATGCTCAGGCCCTGTACTGGCAGCAGGAGGCTGACGCCTTCCAGACGCCGCCCGCACTCACTGGCGTTAATCTGTGATTTCCGCTTTAGCAATACTTTTATCTAAACCAGGTGAAGACTTCTGGAAAGCCGGGACACCTTTTATGTCGTTATTACCCATTAAATCCCGGGTGTTTTTTTGCACAGTAATGATCGCGAATAGCGCTAAGACAAAGGACATACCATAAAAACCTTTTTCACTTAGCAGCATCGTCGCATTTATGAGACCAATAACTAATAAAGCAATTGAAGCAAAAAACGTAATCCAGCACATGCCTAAAAAGATGCTTGTTACAGGGATTTCTTCCTGCTTATCTCTTAACGTTTTTTGAAGTGTGACCGCCGAGAACATCGCTAATAGAAATACTGTGAAATAATAGCCTTGTTCATTCAGCGCCAGGTCTGAGTTCCATAGCCCAAGCAGGTAACCTGCAGCACCAAGGGCTAAAACTCCCCATGTCGCAAGCATGTATGAGGAGGTTGGCTTGTTAATAACCGGAGTATTTGAATTCATCTTAAGCTCATCCTTGTTTCTAGTTGACTACACCCCTGAACGGGCTGTCTTATTACTGCATCACTTAACCGTGACTCATCCCAGGCCGAACCTTCTGACCCAGGATGAGCATTGTCTTCTGTTACCTACCCACTCACCTCCACCGCTAATGCCCGAGATCCAGCAAAATCCGTTTTACCCGAGCCCAGTACCGGCACCTGGTTCACCCCATGGACTTCAGCAGGCAGCGTTAATGCTGCCATGCCTGCATCTACCAGCTGCTGGCGCAGGGTGCTGATGTCGAGGTCGCTTTCATCCTCGACTTCTACCAGCAGCACCACTTTTTCACCTTTTTTCGCATCCGGCAGATTCACTGCCACCAGTGGCAGCTCCGGGCGCTTGAGACACTGGCGCACGGTTTGCTCCACGGCGGTGAGGCTGACCATCTCGCCACCGAGTTTGGCAAAGCGGGAATAGCGATCAACGATGGTGATAAAGCCATCTTCATCGACGTGGCCTTTATCGCCGGATTTGTACCAGCGGATGCCATCCATCTCCACCACCACTTCAGCGGTGCGCTCAGGATCATTGAGATAACCCTGCATAATCTGGCTACCGCCGATCAGGATCAAGCCATCGTCACCGGTCGGCAGGGTAGCCAGAGTCACCGGGTCAACAATGCGTACCGTGGAACCCGGCAGCGCCATGCCCACGGTGCCGACTTTATTGCCGACCTGTACCGTCCACCAGTGTGTATTAATCTGGTCCGGCAAGTTGACCGCTGCCACTGGGGTGGTTTCGGTACAACCGTAGCCCTCAATAATCGGGGTGTGGAACTTCTGCTCGAAGGCATCACGCACCTGAGGGTCCAGTTTCTCGGCACCGGCCACCGTTACCCGCAGCGAGGCCAGCATTAGCGGGTGCAGTTTGCGGTTACGGGTGTAGATGCGCAAAAAGGTAGAGGTGGCAAACATCACCGTGGCTTTGTACTTAGCCACCCCTTTACCCACGTTAAGGGCATCGGTTGGATCTGGATGACAGACCACCGGCACCCCTTCCACCAGCGGCAGGAAGGTGGTCACCGTCAGGCCGAAGGCATGGAAGGCAGGCAGCGTGGCCATCAGGCAGTCTTCTTCACGCACGTTGATCACATCCGACACCTGCTTGAGGTTGGCCATCAGGTTACGGTGGCTGAGCATCACCCCTTTGGGCGCGCCTTCACTGCCGGAAGAGAACATAATCGCGGCGGTATCATCCAGCCGGGCCGGTTTACAAATCAGCGGAATCAGCAATGCCGTCGGCAACAGTGTCACCAGCGCCAGAGTGCTCAGGGCTGCGGCTTTGCTGAACTGGGCTTTGATATCCTCCATGTACAAAATGGTACGGCCTTCAAACAGCGCGTCCAGATCAATGCCCCGCGCCTTGAGTTTTTTCACAAACTGGCGGGCGGTGACGATGGTATCCACTTCCGCCTGCTGCAAAGAGGACAGCAACGAGGTCGGGTTGGCGGTGAAGTTAAGGTTAACCACGGTTTTACCCGCCATCAACGCTGCCATATTGGCGATGGCCCCGGCGCTGGAAGTGGGCATCAGGATACCCAGGTTCTGCGACGGCACTCGGCCCAGCCGCTGAGAAAACAGCGTACAGGCGGTCAGCAGGCGACGATGACTCAGGGGTTCACCCTGCACATCAGCAATGGCCCAGTCGTTGGGGGTGGATTTGGCCATACGGACAAAACTCTGTGCCAGCGGGCTGAGGCTGTCAGTGTGCTGCTGCCAGGCGTGGATCGACAGCTCGCGCACGGCGGCTTTTACCTGAAAAGCTTTACTCTCGATGGCCATCGGTTCACCAAAGGCAACGATCACATCACGCTGCAGGCCTTCGTCCCGCAGGCTGCGCATTTTCTCGGTGGAGCGGGAAAAACGACTGCCCCAGAGCCCGCGCAGGTAGAACGGCATGATCGTTACATCACCTTCTACGTCTTTACAGGCATGTTCAAAGCCGCGTTTAAACTCAGCCAGGTGGCCATTGAAGGTGATCGCCCCTTCCGGGAACAGACACACCGCTTCGCCCTTGTTCAACCGCTCGGCCACCGCCTTCATCGCCCCGCGAGAACCGCCCGACGACACCGGAATCACCCCGTACAGATCCAGGAACCATTTCAGATACCAGCGCTCGTAGATCACCCGTTCCATCACAAAGGTAATGTGGCGCGGGCTGGCCAGCTGGATAATGGCCCAGTCCAGCCAGCTGGTATGGTTACCCAGCAGCAGTACCCCCTTACCCTCAGCGGGCAGGTTTTCAAAACCCAGCACTTCCAGCCGGTATTTCACCCGGAACAGTGCGCTGACCATCCGCCGGATCAACCCCTGGGGCAGCAGAATAATCGCCGCCACCGCACCAACAATACCGACCAGCGCCAGCACCCACAGTAACCAGAGGCCATCAATTCCCACCCAGGCGAAGGTGACGGTAACACCCAGGGCCAGCAGCATGGTGCCTTTTTCGACGAAGTTATACCCGGCCAGCACACGGCCAAGCTGGGCTTTATCGGTATTGAACTGAATCAGTGCATTAAGCGGAATCACCACCAGCGCACCACTGATACCAATCAGCAAAAAAGCACCCGCCTGGGCACGCATATCGCCCAGCTGGGGCAGTAAAAACAGCCCCAGCGCCAACCCCAGTGCGCCCACCGGAATCAGGCCCAGGTTGATGTAATGACGGGACCAGCGCCCGGCCAGCGCCGAGCCGATCATAATGCCAATGCCCGACAGCGCCATCACGCCCTGAATCACAAAGGTGTTGTGCTGACCCATGTGCTGCTCAGCAAACGCCGGGAACACCGCCAGCATCACCTGGCTGATCGACCAGAACGCCGCCAGACCAGCCACCGCCAGTATCACTGCGCGACGCTCAGCCAGCAGGGAGAGATTCGCTTTAAGTGTCTGCCCTTTGCGGTAGCCCGCCCAGTCAAAGCGGGCAGCGGTATCAGTGTCGCGCAGCTGCGGCAGACGGTACGCCAGCACCAGCTCGACCAGCGCACCGGCCACCAGCAGCCAGCCCAGTGGCGCAATCGCCAGCAGGCTCTGCTCCGGTGGCAGCGTGCTAACGCCTTCCAGCCGCAGTTCGAACAGTGCCGAGAACACCACGATGCCACTCAGAATCGCCACCATGGTTACCGACTGCACCCAGCCGTTACCTTCAGTCAGCTGGTCCTGCCCCACCAGCTCTTTGATAAAGCCGTATTTGGCCGGGCTGTAGATCGCACTCTGCAACGCCAGCAGGAAGGTAAGCCCGAACGCCGGTAAAAACCAGCCCAGGTAATAACAGGCGGTAATCATCAGGGTAATCGCCACCGCCCCCCAGGCGGCAAAGCGCATCACCCTATTTTTCGGATACTTATCAGAGAGGTAACCCGAGGGGGTCAGCAACAGTACAAAGGGTAACAGGATCAGGCCGTTGACCACGGCGGTGAGGATAATCTGAGTGTCGCCATCGTAGGCTTTGAACAGGGTGTTCTGAATAATAATCTTGTGACCCAGATCGACAAAGGCGTTGATAAACGCCACCGCCAGAAAAGCGAAAAAACCGGGCCGTTTCAGCAATGCCATCATGCTGAGATCTCCTGTTGCCAGCCAAGGATATAACGTTCCAGCAGGGTACTGGCCATTGCATCCGCGCCATCCTGTACCTGAAACAGTTTATTGTGCGCGCGCAGTACCGCGATGCCATGCACCCCGGCCCAGAGCGTGCGCGCCGCTTCGCTGATCTGTTCAGCACTGCGATCGGTAAACAGCTGGCTCAGCGGCTGTTCGATCTTGCCAAACAGCTGCGCAATTGCCTGCTCCAGCGTCTCGGGGGTTTCCAGATCCAGCGGGGTGCGGTGTTCAAACAGCAACGACCAGCGCTGCGGCCACTGCGCCGCAAACGCCAGATACTGCTGACCGTACTGCTGTAACGCCTGATCCGGTGCGCTCGCCACCGCCTGCTCCAGCGCCACCAGCAACATCGCCAGAGTACGCTGATTCAACTGCCAGCACAGATCATCGTAGTTCTTAAACACCTGATACAGCGACCCGGCGGAATAGCCAATCGCACTGGCGATTTTACGGGTACTCAACGCCTCACTGCCCTGCTGATCCAGCAACGTTTCTGCCGCTGCCAGCGCCATCTCGCGCAGCTCTTCACGGCTATGTTCATTACGCCTGGCCATCATTTATCCTCGACTTGCAGACTTTATTAAACAGCGATTAATTACATTGCGAGCAAGGATAATGAACAGCGTTCAGAATGTAAAGAGAACTTTTAAACAGTGTTTAATAAAATTGAGGTGTATGAGTTTTTTATGGGACCGGTGCACCCTGCGGTGCACAAATCTACACTGGGAAGCTCTGACTCTGCAACGCCTGGGGTTAGCGTTCAACAACCCGCTACCAGCCCTTCCAGCTGAGGACAGCTGCCCCACAAGGAAAGTACTGACGCTTATCCCACGGAGAAGGTCTGCATTTTGAGCCAAAAGCTTTGCTGACAGGCGTTGTAAAAACTTTTGCTGGCCGGGCGGATTCTCTGCCCTCCCTGCTCAACTACTTCATAGCTGATCCAGCACTCTTCACACTGTTGATCATCATCGAGGGTATCGTCGCGCTCCAGCCGGTAGCTGATCACCACGCCATTATCAAAGTGGTAGAGGCTGTGCTGTTCGCTGATTTCGATGCCATCATCCAGGTAACGATTCAGCTCCGTAGAGTGCTGACAGATGGTCAGCACAGAAGACTGATTTTGAATACAGTGAATATAGCTGCTGAGGTTATTCATGGCATCCAATTCCGGTGGTAACAAGCGAGTATGGTCAACGGCTGCACTGGTGCTTAGCGACGGTTGGTGAGCGTCGCTCCCTGTGTTTTACCATGGACAGTACGTCGATCATACTCCATATCTCGCTGCTGGTATTTAAGGACAATGTTGTTAAAAGTGCTGACCATGGCGCTGTTAAGCTGATCACAGCGTGGGAAAACGGGGAGGCGTTGCAACGCCAGCTCGGCCTCTCTGGCTGCAAGCCGACCCGATCGGGCATGACCCTGTTCATGGCGAAGTAAAGCCTGGTAATAGCGGTTAAAAGCATTACGCACGCTGATCGGCGTCCAGTGATTTTTTGCCAGCCGGGGCATGGTGTACTGGATATCCAGGGCAATCGCCAGCGAGCCTGACCGACAGCCTGCCCCATCAAGTGTGCGGCGGTAACGGTAACTCAGCTTCCAGCGGGTCTGCCCGGCATACTGGCGGCCATTGGTTTTGATAGGTGAACGGCTGAACACTGCCTTATGCAGCCCGGCAAGGCTGGTCGGGGTGATGTCGTAATACTTGTAGGACAGTTGCTCGACCGGCCGGGCCTGAATGGGCATCGAATACAACGCGGCCATCAATAGCCAGAACGGCAGACTTCGAGGGTTCATCAGCGCCGGGTCCGTTTAAAAGAGGAACACGATAGCAGGACCTGGCTCGGTATGCAGCCAGACCTGAGCTGGCGTGATGATCGGGTATGACTGCGGGCTGACCGGCAACCCGCAGCAAGGCAATGCGTTACAGGCTAAAATCCCAGTTGCTGCTGGTCTGGTATTGTTCCGTCAGTTCCTGAGAATACACAAAACCCTCAGCAATCTGCGACAGCGTGCTTCCAGCAGTCAATGTCCCTTGCCAGAATGCAAGGCCACCAGCATCCGCCTCACGCCCCAGTATTCCTTTGTATAATTCTTCCACCTGCCCTGCAGCATCCAGCTGATTAAAGTCCGTGCCGGTTCGAGCGGCGTACTCTGCAGACTGTAAAAAGTCGATAGCCATCGTGCCAATCGAACTTTGCTCCAATGCCTCATTCCAGAAGGCATAACCCCCCAGTTCTGGTTGACGATCAAGGATCTGGCCATACAGGGTAGTAATCGCTGCCTGTGTCTGGCTAACTTCAAGCGCCATTGTCTGATCGGCAAAGCGAATCTCTTCAATATTTATTAACGTATCAATACCGCTTTGAGGGCCAGCCAGGGATTCCAGCCTCAAAGCACCCTCTACCTGATATACCTTATAATCAGCCATATTACCGCTGTACACCGCCGCATCGTGACCCAGGCCACCGTGCAGTGTTGCATTATGGAGATGGCCATGCAGCTGATCATCCCCTGCACCGCCGTGCAAGATACCGTTTCCACCTTCATCAATCAGGGTCTGGCTACCCGCCATAGCATATACATGACCACCCGCGGTTCCAGCCTTTATCGTGACGTCACCAGTGACCACCGCAAACGCAGTATGACTCAGCTCTAAGTCTGATCCTGTGGGTAATACCGACGCATCAAGAAAGATGGCCAGCTCATCGGTCAGATTGCCATTTGAAAAACGCAGATAGTCATACCCATATTTACTCAGCGAGTCCGTACCATCGGCCAGAGTCAGGCGAATATCAGCCAACCAGAGCGTATCAGCGGGAGTATCTCTGGGAAGAAGCATTCCATTTAAATCATCAAAGGGTAAAAGCCGCTCGGACATAGGGGACGTTGTCAGAAAATGGGTTGCCCGTTGCTGTATAGCAGCTTTATCCAGTTCGGCATAACGATCAGCAAAGCTCCCAGCCAGGCTGAGCATCTCTCCATCCAGTGTTGTCGAGTCCAGCAAAAGCGGAGCAATCTTCGCCTCAATCCCAACCCCGACAGGCAAGCTGGCCCTAGGCAGCGAAGTACCCAAATCGTCCTGGGGGATAAACTGGGAGTAATAGAGATATACAGTGGCCGCTGGAAGATCACCAGGGCTAACCGGTGCGACACTGGACGTCACCCATGCCCGGTCCCCTCCTGGCGTGGACCAGTTAATAGTGACGCCATAGTCATTAACAGTCGTCTGTTGCTGAGCTGATGTATTATTTGCTGTAACTTGAGTTGTATTAATCATCGTTTATTACCGTCCTTGATAGCTGTGATGATATCTGGAAACAGGCACTCAGCCTCACTTGCTATAGCCTGATCCGCTGCATTCCCTAAACCTTACTAATCGCCGTCTAACCTATCGATCCTGTACCACATACTACCGGTTCAAACAGATGTTAGAACTCATCCTTTGGCGGTAAAGAAAGCTTAACGTTGAAACCCCAGTGATGACTGGCCTGCGGTCAGAAGAAAGTTACACCGAACCCGATCAACAATCACTTGTCACTGATACGACACTTGAGTGCCCGGCTACAACTTGCCATTTACTCTCAAACTTCTCCCACACTCTGGTGAAGCGAAAGTTACCATTTGCCGCTTCACCTTTGTAACTACCCACAATTTTTGCATGGCTAGATACGACCACAACCTCACCCGAACATTTAATAACTTGGTCGGATAACAACAAAGAAATAATTTTAAAATCACCTTTCCTATGAGCAGCCAAATCATCATCTTTTGAAAGAAGCAGCCCCATATGATTAGTAAACATCAAGTCCTTTGAAAGAAGCTGATTAAGAGTCTCAACGTCGGACGAAATCATTGCCAACCTCAAGCTCTCTTCAGCTTTAACTATTTCACTTTCCAGTATTAAATCCATACAAACCTCTGTAATAATATTTACCGCAAGCGGATGATCCACGCACTAATAACTTGATATCTTATAGTACTTTTATGTGAATCAATTGCACGCGAACCTGCCCTGACAAACAAACTCCAACAATATAACAAACAAACCAATCGCAATATAACCAGAGGAACTAACCATTGTGTATTTAAACTTTTCCATAGAACTTGATGTATTCCTGCTTTTCCAGAACAATATATTGCCAAATACAGCCGGAATTGGGTAGCCTAAAACAGATATTGCCAACGCAATGGTAACGGGACTGCTAGTCGAACTTGAAGAATCAAAAAGAAAAATACTTGAGAATGCAGCAAATGGCCAAGCTACAGAACCTAAAACAAGTATTCCGTTTATTAAACCGTAAAAATATAACAGCATGTGTTTCCCTCTAAACATACAACACCCCTGTTAACGGGCCAGGAACTATTGATTAAATGTGAGAAAAGAGAGCTTTTAATTTATTTGACAAGACCTCTGCACTCTTAATTAAGCCAAATACATTTCAATCAACTGATGATCACCAACGGTTTCTACGTGTTTAATGTAGCCAAATCCAAACTTTTCATAATATTCTCTCAAATATTCATGAGCATGAATTTCAATACCGCTAATTTCTAGTTGCTTAGCCTTTATTATTAATGACTCAACTAGCTTTGTTGCTATCCCTTTACCTCTATAGGTTTTTACAATAGCAACTCGCGCCATAACTGCACGGTTGTTTTCCACTAAAGTCAACCTTGCAACACCAACAGCTTTATCATCAACAAAAACAAGAGAATGATATGAATTCAAATCTAGCCCATCAAGATCTAAATGCAACGGTATCCCTTGTTCCTGGACAAATACTTCTTTACGAATTTCCTGAGCAATTTTTATTGATTCTTCAGTCTGACTTACAACAACCTTCATGATGGCCTTACCTTAATAGAGTAAACAATTATGTGGTTAATCGCTTTACGTGCCCCCGCCAAAGCCCGCCCATAAGGCTGAGCCTGCAGCAAACCTTGTGGGTATTTAATTTCAATTATGACCATGCCTGCCTAACACCAAGCTCACCGACACATAGTGTGAACAGCACTATTGTATGTAATTGAGCATCTCACATACACGAAAACAAGCTTAGCAGTATATGTTCGCGTGCGGTTTATTATTAGGCACACTTCCAAAAAATTCACCTCCTACCATTAATTTGGCGGAAATTTACAGCTGATGTAATGCGTCTAAGTAATCAGACCTGTATACTCTGATACCGCAGGTCGTTGGTAAAGCTCTATTTAAGTCAAAGAACACGGTTCTAAAACTTCATTTTATCGTTTGGAAAAAACACAGAAACTGCGCGCCATAGCGGCGATTACAGATTAGTTGCCAGATCAGTAAAAAGCAGAGACTGCGCTCCGGATACGTCACGCTATTGTACAGTTGAAATAGCAGCGTTGGAGAATCCCCCAGACAGGAAGCCCAACATAAAGCACGCCACATAACAGATTATTGTCTCTACTGGAGGCAAAAATTACGCCAGATTAATTTTTAAAATTAAAATTCCGGAGAGAAACCTCTGCGAACAAATGCCTCTTTGAGTTTATGAACAATAATTGCTCGCTCCGATAATTTTCTAGCTTCAAATGGTATACCAAATATTTCAAGGCTAATCATTCCTGTTGTACCATTAACTAAAAAATTCAATACGTAACCACGCCGAACCAAACCCGTAGAGGACAGATCCATGCTGTCCCAGTCAAGCGTTTCTCCAGTCACACCTGAATAGGGGGATTCATATCCACCTTCTGTCTTGTCCATCTCTTGAATATCTAAATATAGTGCGACAGAAAAAAGGAGAACAAACAAAAAACCTATCGAAGAAAAAATCTTAAAAAGTATATTCATATCAAACTCGAAAGGTCCTGGGCAAAAATTCATTCTCACATAATAGCTCCATGATGATCATGTACGTTATTAACGTGCACAATTCTATGCACGCCGCACTAATCAACTGGACTTAATGATAATTCTCTACGCTATCTAATTCAGTGATAAAAACCGTAGCCGTTATTATTTCACGATAATCGTTTCAGTACTTAACCCCAATGTAACTACCCCTGCTTTTTATAAAAGCTTTCAAACCAGAAGCATAGTCCGCATCAATTGCTTTAGAGAATGCCGGACTACCTATAATTTCTTCAACCCAGGAATTCAAAGGCTCATAATCATAAGATAACTCACCGCCTATTATTTCATTAACCGAGTTAACCAAATTAAACAGTGGTGCATAGTAGAATGAAACCATACTCACTTCCTCTAAAGATACAATAGAGTTTAACAATGATGCATTCAGCTCATGCATGCTCTTATTAAATATTAAAATAGAGGCCGTATATTCATCTTTTGTCTTGGCTAAAAAAACGTTCTGAAGGTCAGCATGATAGGAATCAACGGACTTAATTAACATCCTGTAAGCAGCCTTTTTCAGACTGCAATCAGGGTAATACGTCCCACCCACGTAATCATTAACAAACTCTACAATCACATCAGAGTGATTTATAGGCACAGAATCAACAATTAGAACAGGGACTTTTCCATTAGGTGACACATCAAGGAACCACTCTGGCTTTTCCTCATAGGGATCTATAAATACAATCTCATAGGGAGTTGACGCTTCTTCAAGTGCGTATCTTGCTCGCTGAACGTAGGGGCAAATATTATAACTTATCAATTTCATCATGCTTCTTTATCCTAATCACGCAGGGATTTTGGACTAGAAAGATAACATTTTAATAATTAGCACACACGTTATTAATATGTAAAATCCAGCAACGACTGACCCTGGTATCCATTCCAGGCAGTCGCCGCTGGGCAGTCACACTGACGCGCAGACAGGTTGACGCTTATACTCATGCCACCATTTCCACATGCCGACCAGCACCATCGCCTCGTAGAGCATAAACAGCCCGGCGGTAAGGAGCAGACCACGGTCGAGAAACAGGAAAATCGACAAGCCGTCGAAGATCAGCCAGTAGATCCAGTTTTCCAGCACCTTTCGCGTGACCATCCAGGTGGTGATCACCGCGCCCCAGCTGGTAAAGGAGTCCAGGTAGGGCCGCACGGCGCTGGTGTTATCACTGAGCAGGCTGCCCGAGACCAGTGTCAGCACCACGATAGCAGTAATCGCCAGCAGGTGCTGTGAGGCACGCCAGCGGATAATTGGCAGTGTCCTACCCTGCCCGCTGCCGCCTTTACGCCATGCCCAGCCACCGTACACGGCCATGGCCAGGTAGTAGATATGTAACGCTGATTCCATCAGCAGCGAGACATTCCAGAACAGCACGGAAAAGATGGCGGTGCTGCAAAACGCCGCAGGCCAGCACCAGGGGTTCTGGCGGATTGCCAGTACCAGATAGAGCACTGACAGCAGCACGGCCACCAGTTCCCAGCCGGACATCGCCTGCCAGGCGGTATTCAGTGCTTCCATTTATGTACGTAGCTCGCGCACATCGCCCAGCAGATGCTTGGTGACGAATACGGCTTTGCCGTAGGTTTCCCAGGAATTGCGCAGTTCGGCTTTGATGGCATCCATCACCACATCGTAGTCACCGAACAGCTGGGTACTGGTGGCACAGGTGATCACGTCGATATCGTCGTAACGGTTGAAGGCATCGATGACAGCCTGGATCGGCGGGATAAAGTTTTCCGCCAGCGGGTACATACTGATTTCTACGGAGATTTTCATGGTCAGTTTCTCTGAAGGGACAGGAGCAATGAACACCTTGCAGGAATCCCAGCAAGGTGTTCAAGACGCGACGGGACGTCGCTGCTACAAATGCGGTTTAGAAGTTCAGTTTGGCAGTCAGGCCGATCTGACGTGGCGCACCGAACTGGTAGTACGGCTCGGTGATGTAGCCATTACGCGGGTCATTGCCGAAACTGCCGAAACCACGGACGATGTAATCTTCGTCGGTGAGGTTGTTGGCCCACAGCGCCAGTTCCCAGTTATCCTGACGGTAGCCGATACGGGCGTTGAACAGGGTGTAGGAATCGGTCTTTTCATCGTGACGGTCAGACAGGTAAAACGCGTCTTTGGCGTCCATTTCGATGCGGCTGAACCAGCCGTTGCCGTACTGGTAATCAGCGACCAGCGCCAGCTGATAGTTCGGCGCATGGGCCTGATCTCGGCCATCGTAGCTGGCACCGCTCTCTTCCAGTTCGGTGTACAGCAGGCCGGTGGCCATGAACAGCGTCAGCTGCTCGGTCGCCCGGTAGCTGCCTTCCAGTTCGATACCGTAGTTAGTGCCTTCGGCGGAGTTAGCCGTGTAATCGATAAACTCGGTGCTGCCATCAGCACGGGGCACCAGCCGGGAGCCTTTGATCTGTACATCATCACGCTGCTGGTAGAAAAACGCCAGCTGGCCGGTCAGACGGTCATCCAGCCAGCTGCCTTTCATACCCAGCTCGTAGTTCCACATGGTTTCGGTATCGAACTCACGCAGTTCAGCGGGCAGTGAACCTTCGCTGTTAAAGCCACCAGCTTTGTAGCCACGGGATACCAGGCCGTAGAGGACGGTGTCATCGTTAAGCATGTATTCCAGTGCGGCACGGCCACCCCAGAGGGTTTCAGACGGATCAGCCGTGATGCCATCGCTATCGCTGTACTCGGCATCCCAGCGCTCAACGCGCAGGCCAGTGGTCAGGGTCCAGTCGCTGTTCAGTGCGGTTTCCAGCTGACCATAGAGGGCCAGACGGTCGGCATCGAACTCGCTGTGAAAGTCACTGCTCAGGTAGGTGTACTGACGATCCAGATCCACGCCCTGCTGGTAACCGTAGGCACCCACCACCCACTGGGTGCTGCCGTTGAAGATCTCTGCGCCGGGCTCGGAGATCAGTCGTACATCGGCACTCAGGGTTTTACGGTCACGCTCATAGTTGTCTTTGGAGCTGTAGCCCGAGGCGTGAATTCCAGTGTAAGTCCAGTCTTCATCGTAGCCGTATTCCAGGTTGGAGCTGGCAGCACTCAGCGTGGTCTGCAGCTCGAACGCTTCAAAGCCGCTGTAGGCGGTATTGATCGCCAGCGCGGTGGTTTCGTTACGGTCGTGGCCTGGCTCATCAGACAGGGTGTGACGGTTGTTATCCAGCGAGAAGGCATCGTAGCCGTTGTCGTTGTTAACATGCAGCGCGGTCAGATTAACAGTCAGATCATCACTGGCGTCAATGCGCAGTTTGCCACGCAGGGTCAGCTCGTCCCGACCTTCGGTATCATCACGGCCAAGGAAGTCGTTTTCAGTGAAGCCATCGCTGTCCAGTTTCTGTACCGCAAAGCGGTAACCGACGGTATCGGATGCCGGGCCACTTACCACGGCCTGCAGGCTGCGGGTATCGTGATCCGCCAGGGTGGTTTCGATATGACCTTCGTATTCATCGGTCGGCGCATTGGTGGTCATGTTGATCAGACCGGCCAGGGCGTTAGCACCGTACAGCGTACCCTGAGGGCCACGGAACACTTCAACCTGTTTTACATCCAGCAGAGAAGCCGCATCACCGATACCGCTCATATCAATGCCATCCACCAGCAGGCCGACGGACGGGTTCAGCGGCTCAACAAACTGACTGCGCTCACCAATGCCACGAATCTGATAGAAACGAGCGCGGTTGCTGCCCCCGGCAAAGTTAACGTTGGGGGTCAGCGCCAGGATTTCTTCCAGGTGTTCAGCACCCCGGGCGTCGATCGCCGCCTGATCCACCACACTGATGCTGCTGGGAATATCCTGCAACTCGGCATCGCGGAAACCACCGGTCACCACCAGGGTATCCATTTGCGTCTGGGTCGTGGCTGCATCCTGCGCCTGAGCATTGATCGCCTGTACCGCCAGGCATAGAACAGAGAGAGTACTTACGGTTTTCAGGTTCACTTCAAGTCTCCGAACAATTATCGAAGACCCGGTCGAGTACGGGGGCATAAAGGTGGGTCGCGAAGCGCGCCTGTCCCTACGCCGGCATTAACCGGATCAGGTTCACAGGGTTCGCCAGTGTGGCATCTCAGGCGCTGGGCTTTTCAGCAGGCAGCAACCACCCCTCAGGAATGTCTGGGCGGATACCGCCACAAGGCGCGCATTCTACTCGCTCAAAAATGGATTACCAGCCTGAACGGGATATGAACTTCATACTTAATGCCAGGCGGGTACAGAGCCGAGTCGTAGCACTTCCACTGGAAATCCAGGAACAGCCATGACCTGGGCGACTTAACATTATTGAGTTACCAACCCCGGCGCTATAAGAACGAGCCCTGTCACCTATGCTCTTCGCCTGCCAATACGGCGCGGCATGTTGCAAATCATGTCTGTATTACCAGAGCACCGACTATGCTTGAAAGGAAACATGCCCATTCAATTCACTGTGCAAGGAAGATACGATGAAAGGTGTGACAATTATGGGGAAATTTCGTCTGATTGTCGGTGCTTTCGTACTGATTATGCTGACGGGAATAACACTAAATCTGAGAACCTCCGCAGATATTACTGATGAAGCAAGCGCCATCGCGACCACAGAAATACCCATCCTCAACAAAGCCCATCAGCTGAAGCTAAGCATTGTACAGGTGCAACAATGGCTCACCGATATCAGCGCCACCCGCGCACGGGATGGCCTGAACGATGGCTTCGATGAAGCTGAGAATAACGCTCAGCAGTTCAATCAGCTGATCATGGATCTACAACAGCTCGACCCTGACCAGCGGGCTCAATACAACGCCATGCTACCGGTATTTCGTGCTTACTATGACAGCGGTAAAAAAATGGCCCAGGCGTATATAGACAAAGGCCCTGCCGGTGGCAATCTGATGATGGCCGAGTTTGATCAGGTCGCGGCGGCTATGTCGGAACAGGTAGATACCCTGCTGAGCCAGATTCAGGCCCGCACCCAACAGGCCGTGCATCACCAGCAACAAAGTATTCATCAGCAAAGCATTGAACAGAGCGCCACCTACGTGGCCCTGCTGCTCAGTATACTGGCGATGTATCTTATCGTATCCCGTGCATTGAACCGTCTGCCGGCGGTTATTCAGCAGCTCAAAGAAATCGCTTCAGGTAATCTGAATCAACCCAGCCTGACACTGGAGATAAATGACGAGATCGGCCAGCTCTGCCATGGCCTGGACCAGATGAAAGCTAAACTGCTGACTCTGCTTTCAGACGTATCAGACAGCGCAACCCAACTGGCCAGCACTGCGACCCAGGCGATGGCGATTGCCGACAAATCCCGCCTTGATTTTAATAATCAGCAACAGGGAGTCAGCCAGGTGACCACTGCAATCACCGAGATGTCTGCCTCAATCCAGCAGATCGCCCTGAGTGCGCAGGATGCCGCTAACAACGCTGATACTGCCGATAACGACGTTAAAGATGGCCAGCAGCTGGTTGACCAGACTGTCGAGTCCATCAGCACCCTTAGCAGCGATATCGGCAGTGCCACCAACGTGATCCATGCCCTGGAAAAAGACGCCGAGAGTATCGGCACGATTCTGGATGTGATACGTGGGATCGCCGATCAGACTAACCTGCTGGCGCTTAACGCCGCCATTGAAGCCGCCCGAGCGGGTGATCAGGGCCGTGGCTTTGCGGTAGTTGCTGATGAGGTTCGCACCCTGGCACAACGTTCTCAGAACTCTACCGAGGAAATTCAGACCATGATAGAGAAGCTGCAACAGGGTGTGCAGGCGGCTGTATTTGCCATGCAGCAGGGACGAAGCCAGGTGTCTGCCAGCGTAGAACAGGCACATAAAGCGGGCAAACAACTGGAAACCATCATCGAGGGGATCAGCGGAATATCACAGATGAACAGCCAGATCGCCTCAGCCTCGGAACAACAGCGGGCGGTTGTCGATGAGATGAGCGAGCATATGAACCAGATTCATACCGCATCACTCGGCTCGGCCAACAGTGCCGATACCGTCGCCGCCTCCAGCCATCAATTGAGCTTACTGACTGATAACCTGAAAGCACTGGTCGGGCGTTTCCAGCTGACGTAACTCAACGAAGGGCCGCCCAGCGGGCGGCCAGCTTTAGCAGCCTGTCAGCCCGCCATCAGCGCTTTGTCTGCCGCTATACGGTTGGCAAACAATTCAGTGGCCAGTAACCGTCCAGTGTAGGTTGCCAGCTTTGGCCAGCGCACCGCATCCACCTCTACGCCGCTATACAGCGCATTGGTCAGGTGAGAGCCGAGCGCCAGGTCTGCCACTGTCAGCGTATCCGTTACCAAGAAGCCCGTTTCGCCCAGCTGTGATTCCAGGTAATCAAATACCGGGGGCAGCTCATCTTCGATGATCTGACTCACCCGCGCTTCATCTGGAGTCTGCTGCAGCATCACTTTTTTCACCAGCCGCTCAAAGAAAATCGGCCCGATCACGCCCAGCACAGCAGTATCTGAGTATTCTTCAAACCAGCGAGCACGGGCGCGGGCCACCATATTTTGAGGGTACAGCGGGTTCTGTGGGTAACGCTGTTCCAGGTACTCACAGATCACCGTGGAATCAGCAATCGTAATCTGATCATCCTCAAAGGCGGGGATTTTCCTGAGCGGACTGATCTTTTCAAAGCCTTCCGGCTTTTCAAATGGCGTCACCGGGTTCACCTCAAACGCCACGTCTTTAGCTTCCAGCGCCAGGATAACCTTGCGAGAAAAGGGAGACAGCTGCACACCATAAACCGTTGTCATAACGCATCCTCATAACGATAAGTAACCGATTGGTTAATTAAAATTATCGCAGCACCTGGCATAGTGCAAGCATTTTTTACCACTCGGTTACTTATCGCTATACTGGCCGCAAGACAATCGGAGGCAATTACCGTGGCGCGACCCAAGAACTATCAGCGAGATGATGTGATCAATCAGGCACTTGAAGTGTTCTGGCGCAAGGGCTATGCCGCCACTTCACTCAGTGACCTTACCGAGATCACGGGCCTGAACAAGCGCAGCCTGTATAACGAATTTGGCAGTAAAGAAGCGCTGTTTCTGGAGGTGCTCAGCCACTATCGATCACTGCGAGCACCGGTGATTGAACGCCTGACTCATCCCCCCCTGGGGCTGCACAATATCAGGCAGCTATATCTGAAGATGGCGGAGGCGATTGACTGTCGCGGCTGTCTGCTGGCATTGAGTCTGAATGAGCTTGAATTGCTGAGCCCCGAAGCCGCGGGCCGGGTCAGCCAGAGTATGGAGGGGCTGCGAACACTGATGCAGGCTAACCTGGAGGCCGAAGTTTTTGCGGAGACGGTTGATAGCCGTGCTCTGGCCACCCTGCTCAGTATGCAGGTGACCAGTATTGCCGGGATGGGAAAGCTGGCCATGACGCGCGAACAGATCCAGGCGGCCGTGAACCAGCTACTGCTGATGTTGCCCACGCCACTGAACAGCGCGACAGCAGCGGAACAACTCTGACAAAACGTCCCCTGCGCATTTACACAGGGGACGGGATTCTGACTGGCGCTCGCCGGGTCAGATCTGCGCTGCCAGCCGGGTGCCCTGGTTGATCGCCCGTTTGGCATCCAGCTCACCGGCCACATCCGCACCGCCAATCAGGTGCAGCGGGGTATCACCCAGTTGTTCAGCCAACTCCCGGTTAGGCTCCTGGCCGGCGCAGATAATTACGTTATCCACCGCCAGTAGCATCGGTTCACCATCGCGTATCAGGTGTAGTCCCTGATCATCAACCTTCTGGTACTCACAGCTGTTGTGCATCTTCACGCCTTTTTTTAGCAGATCAATACGGTGCACCCAGCCGGTGGTTTTACCCAGCCCGGCGCCGACCTTGCTGGCTTTACGCTGCAGCAAGTGGATTTCGCGATCACCCGCGCTAAATTCCGGCTGCATCCCCTCAACACCGCCCCGTGCCTGCATCGTCATATCGATGCCCCACTCGCGCATAAACTGCTCGATATTCTGTGAGCTGGCCTGGCCCTTGTGGCTGAGTACTTCACAGATATCAAAGCCGATACCACCGGCTCCGATGACCGCCACTTTCTGACCGACCGGCGCACCATTCATCACGTCCAGATAATTCAGTACGCTGGCATGCTCAATACCTTCAATGGGTGGAGTACGTGGAGTGATGCCTGTAGCCAGTACCACCTCATCGAAACCACCCGCATTCAGTTCAGCCGCACTGATGCGGGTGTTAAGTTGAATAGTCACCCCGGTCAGCTCCAGCTGGCGGGAAAAGTAGCGCAGGGTTTCATAGAATTCTTCTTTGCCCGGAATCCGTTTGGCCACATTGAACTGACCGCCGACTTCGCTCTGAGCATCGAACAGGGTTACTTCATGCCCGCGCTGGGCCGCCGTGGTGGCGAACGCCAGCCCGGCCGGTCCAGCACCGACCACCGCCAGTTTCTTCGGTGAGTCGGTGGGGATAATGACCAGTTCGGTTTCATGGCAGGCGCGAGGGTTAACCAGACAACTGGTCAGCTTGCCCGCAAACACGTGGTCCAGACAGGCCTGGTTACAGCCGATACAGGTGTTGATCTCATCGGCGCGGTTCTGTTCAGCTTTACGAACAAACTCAGGGTCTGCCAGGAAGGGCCGGGCCATGGACACCATATCGGCATCACCACGGGCCAGCACTCCTTCGGCCACGTCGGGCATATTAATCCGGTTCGAGGTGATCGTCGGGATACTGAGCTGCTCGCGAATCCGGGCCGTTACCCAGGTAAACGCCGCCCGTGGCACCTTGGTCGAGATGGTAGGTATGCGCGCTTCATGCCAGCCAACTCCGGTGTTCATGATCGTCGCCCCGGCCTGCTCAATCGCTTTGCCCAGCTGGATGACCTCTTCCAGCGAGCTGCCCCCTTCCACCAGGTCGAGCATCGACAGGCGGTAGATAATAATAAACTGCTCCCCTGCCGCTTCGCGAACCCGGCGCACCGTTTCTACCGCAAAGCGGATACGGGCGTCATAGGCACCGCCCCATTCATCATCGCGCTGGTTGGTGCGCTGGGCGATAAACTGATTGATCAGGTAGCCTTCCGAGCCCATCACCTCAACGCCATCATAGCCCGCTTCTTTCGCCAGACTGGCACAACGGGCAAAGTCACTGATCTGCTGTTCGATATCCTCAACTGTCAGTGGTCTGGGTGGAAACGGGTTGATCGGCGCTTTAATGGCTGAAGGTGCCACCAGCTGTGGGCTATAGGCATAACGACCGGTATGCAGGATCTGCATGCAAATTTTGCCATCGGCGGCATGGACTGCGTCGGTCACAATCCGGTGCCGGGCTACATCGTCCGCTGACACCATCATCGCTGAACCCTGATGCACCACCCCAGCGTCATTCGGCGCAATACCCCCGGTGACAATCAGGCCTGCCCCACCACGGGCCCGCTCGGCGTAAAAGGCCGCCATCCGCTCAAAGCCATTTTTGGCTTCTTCCAGCCCCAGGTGCATGGAGCCCATCAGAACGCGGTTTTTCAGGGTGGTAAAGCCCAGCTCTAAAGGCTGTAGCAGGTGAGGATAGTGTGCATGCTCAGTTGTCATAGTCGGTTCTCTTATCGTTATGGGAGTTACAGGGCAATCAGGTAGTACTCAGCTAAACGGCTCGGTAATCGGTCGCAGGTTTTCATAGTCAGGCGTTTTCTGGCTCATGCTGGCGCTGAAGGTCTGCACCATATCGGTGGGCTGGAACATCCCCGCCTGCCAGGTCGCCATCATCTGCAGGCTGTCCTGCACACTGTGATCACGGCTGTAGTTGAGCATCTGCTTACTGCCCGTCACGGCCAGTGGTGAGCGCTGGGCAATCTGTGCGGCAATGGCCATCACCGCACGGAGCATAGCCTCCTGATTCTCGAATACCTGATTGACCAGCCCTGCCGCCAGCGCCTCATCGGCAGGCAGTTTTCGGGCGCTGTACACCAGCTCCCGCGCCAGTCCCGGAGCGATCAGCTGTGGCAGTCGCTGCACGGTACCCAGGTCTGCGGTCATCCCCAGCGCGGTTTCCTTTACTTCAAAATACGCATTGTCAGTGCTGTAACGCATATCACAGGCACACACCAGATCCAGCGCCCCGCCAATGCAGCCGCCCTGCACCGCCGCCAGTACCGGGATGCGGATCTGTTCCAGCCGGTTAAAGCAGGCTTGCAGTTGCAGCACCAGTTGACGCATCGCCTCGGCCTGACGGCCACGCTCGCCCTGGAAGAGTTGCGGATTGGGGTTGGTGAATATTTCCAGATCCATGCCGGCACTAAAGTGCTTACCGGTGGATGAGATCACCAGCACCCGCGCTTCAGCGCTCTGGTCCAGCGCTGTCAGCGCAGCCGGAAACTCCTGCCAGAACTGCCGGTTCATGGCGTTACAGGCACTGGGGCGGGACAGCTGCAGATGAGCGATGCTATCCGTGATACTCAGCTCAAACGTTTCGTATTGCATGGGGCTCTCCATGAGATGAATCGGGCTGGCTGCGCTGTCGGCAACCATCTTGACACTGTCAAGTTACGATCCAATCTTGACCCTGTCAAGATCCAGCGCCAGAATCTCCCCATGTCTGAACATAAAGAATCGTTATCAAAGAGTCGTTATCACCATGGTGATCTGCGCCAGTCATTGCTCAATACCGCAACCGCCATCATCCGCGAAGGCGGCGTGGATGCGCTGTCTATTCGCAAGCTGGCGGATCAGGTGGGAGTTTCACGCACCGCGCCCTATCACCATTTCAAGGATAAGCGTGCCCTGCTGTGTGCCATTGCCGAACAGGGCTTTGCGCAGCAGGCAGCTGCCGTGAATGCACTGACCGAGACAGCCGGCGCGGATGGCCGGGTACTGTTTGAGGCCTATGTGATCGCCTATATCCGTTTTGCGGATGAAAACCCGGAAACCTATGAGCTGATGTTTGGCAAAGAGATCTGGAAACAGGGCAACCCGACCGAGTCATTAAAGGCGATATCGAAGGCCAGTTTTCAACACTGGCTGGAATGGGTGGGCCGGTTACAGCAGCAGGGACTACTGCCTGCTGATCATGCCACCTTGCGGGTTGCGCAAGCCAGCTGGGCCACGTTGCATGGCCTGTGCCGGTTATTTAATGATGGTGTCTATACCGATCGGGAAAATCTGGAAGCGATGGGTAAGACCGCAGCAGCCCTGTTACTGAATACGCCTCAGACATAACCTCGCCGTACATGACGCTTGATTAAGATCAACCATAGCAGCGAACCCGTGGCAGGCTGCTAGCGTCATTAGCCCTCAGGCTACTCGGCGAGGTAAAGGAGACGGACCTTTACTCTCGAGCGTCCGTTCTTCGGTCAGCTGATTAATCCGCAGCATGACTTCTTCACTGGCACTCTCAGCCAGTTGCATCTGTGCCACGATCTGTTCACGCAGCTCCTGACTGCCTTCCCAATCCTGCTCGCTCAGTCGCAGCGCTTCCTGTACCGAAGTATGTACCGCCGCATGGGGTTGTTCCAGCTGACGATACGCACTCATATGGCCAAATTGTTGATGCCCCATGCCTTCGTAATACCAGCGCCCCATACGACACTGGGTATGATCAACGGCAATGGCTGCACACTTCTCATGGTGCTCATCACAGCCACCATCGAGCGCTACGTAGCCATTCTGTTTGTAAATCACATGGTCCAGTTTAACCAGCGAATTATAAATCACCGCCGAGGCCGTATCGACCTGTTGCACAGACCTTTCTGAGGATTCAGCCAGCGAGTTAAACTGGTTTTCAAAATCCTCGACCATGGCACTCATCCCCTGAGTCACCTCATTAGAGTGTTCGGCAATCTGGCTGACATTTTCAACCCGCTGGCTAAAACTGGCCATAATCTGATCCACTGACTCCGCCGTCACTTTGGTTCGACGCGACAGCGCTTTAACTTCATCAGCCACCACCGCAAAGCCCTTACCCGTCTCACCTGCACGGGCCGCTTCAATCGAGGCATTGAGTGCCAGCAACCCTGTCTGGTCAGCTATTTCCTTAATCGTCAGCAGGGAGCCGACGATCTGATCGCTGTCCCGACTCAGAATACCAACCACATCGGCCACTTCCTGCACCGTACCGGTGATATCGTCGATGGCAGTGCGAATGGTTTCCACATCGCGCAGGTTCTTCTGTGCCGCTTCAGCATTACTGCGCGCCTGGGTGCCAAATTCACGGGCATCTTCATCAATACGAATCAGGTCGTTCTGAGTCTGCTTGAGATTACGGATCAGATTTTCTGTATTGAGCCGGTGCAGGCTGGACGCCAGTTCATTACGGTTTATCAGCTTGACGTTATCTTTCATCGCCATCACGGACGAGTCGATCGCTTCCAGTGAGTCACCCATCCGGCCCGGCAACCCTGCGCCCAGCGGATGTCGATCAAAATTACCCTTTGCAACCAGCCGGAAGCAGGTATCCACCTCTTTGAAGTAGCTCTCTACCCGATCCAGCAAATCGTTCAGTGCCCAGGCGACCTGACCCAGCTCCCCCAGCCCTTTGGTGCTACTGATACGATGATGCAATTCACCCCGCGAGCTCATTTTCAGGGCATACTCAATACGTTTCAGCGTCTCAACCAGCCGTAACGACTGAAAAATCTGCAGCCCCATCAACACTGCCACCAGTACACCACCCACCACATGCCAGATATCCAGGCCATAACGCAGGGTTGAATACACAAATGTCATGCCGATGATGGCGTAACAGATTACAGTCCCGGTCACATACTGAGTACGCAGGAACGGGATACTTCGACTGACCGATTTATAGGGCATACTTCAGTCCTCTCAAAGCTGACCGTGGCGATAAAGTCGCAACATGGCAGGGAAATAGTCAAGACGGTTCTGGTTCAGCCAGCTCTGAAGGTGAGCCACTGACTGGTCAATCGCCAAACGTCCTCCGCCAGCAGCTTCAATCGCAACCATCTGTTGATAGAGTTCAGCAATTAGCCTGATAGCTGATTCCGGTGCTTTACGACGCACAGAATAATAGCCACGTGTGTGGCCGCGTTCATCGATATCCGGGGTAACATTGGCAAAGACCCAATAGTATCTGCCGTCAGAACACAGGTTTTTCACAAAGCCAAAAAACTCCTGATCACTTTGTAACGTCTTCCACATGAGACGGTACACGGCTTTTGGCATATCCGGATGACGAATCAGATTATGAGGCTGGTGCAGCAGTTGCTGCTCGGAAAAACCAGCGATCGACATAAAGCGCCGATTGGCGTAGGTGATTTTGCCTTTGAGGCAGGTTTTGCTAACGATCAGCTCATTGTCAGCAAGGACAATTTCACCGTGTTGGGAAGAAATGGAGCGAGACATCCTTACCTCTGAACTCGACAGACTGCTTAAGATCTGCGACGCCAGTACAAGGACATTCGACTTAGAGGGCAGATCTTTAAATTCAGGCGTATTTATACACCGTTCGCAAATGTGCTACCAGTGTTGAATTCAACCCATTGTTTACGCTGAAAAGCCCTGCAGCCCAACCTCACAACCAATCGCTGGCAGGATTGCAGACAAACGTCTGCCAGCAACGGCATCACACGCAGCAAGCCACTCACCACTAAATAAAATTCAAAAAACCACATATAAAATCAAAAAACCGTCGACACGGTACATTTAACTGCACATTCCAACCAATAAAAACGGCAATAAATCACGTTCTTTGCACAAGCTCGTCACAAAGCGGCAGGCCTGTTTACGACAGACTCGGTCTGGCCCATCGAAAGCACTGCCCGGGTTTGTTATTCTCAACCAGACTCACATAACCCATATTTCGGGAGCAAATGGCAATCACACGATGCAGATTACAATTAAAAATGCAGTGGATAAACGCTTCAGCGAACAGCTAACTCGCGACAACATGGCACCGTACTATCGGCAACAAAATATTCTATGGAATCGGCAGCGGTTCGATCGTAACTGGAGCCGTTACCAGAACTATGAAGTGCACATTGACGACCAGGCGATCGGTATTCTGCGTATTTCCTTTGCCGAAAGCATCTGCTACATCCGTGAAATACAGTTACTCCCGGCTTACCAGGGCTCAGGCATCGGCAGCAAATTGCTGGACTGGGTGCTCGATCGCTCCCGCCAGAAACAGCTGGAAAGTGTCCGGCTTTCGGTCTACACCAACAACCCTGCCCGCCGTTTATATAGCCGCAAAGGTTTCACCATAAAGCAGATGCACCAGGGTATGTACCGTATGCAGTACCGGCTGTCTGCCTGAAATCACCAGGGCGACTGCCCACTCTAAACCTGAGTATCAGAAAGTACCCGGCCTACCCTTTACAGGTTTAGCAACTGCCAATGGCTCTGGCTCAGCCAACCTGTGGCTAGCAATCGATCAGCCCCGCACCTCACGCCAAATCAATCTAATTAATCCAATTAAATTAGATTAAATATGCACTATTACTCGAAAACACTGCATAAAAAGACAAACTCTTTCTCAGCCTGCTCGCTACAATGAGCCCATCAAATACAGTGATTCTGTGCAGCTGGCCACCGACACTGACAACGCCAGACTGATAATAATAAGCAGGGAGACACAGGCGATGAAACTGAACGATTTTTATCTGGAACTGGGCCAGTTGACCGAGCAGAGCGTAACCACTCTGGCAACATCCTTCGATGCGTTACCACCTAATCCCTATATGGATGGTGCTTTTCGCCTGCGTCGTTATTCCCACTTTCAGTTTACTGACAACCAGCTCGAACGCCTGCCCACCAAAGCCTTTGTTCAGGCTGACAACATCAACAGTTATCAGGGCAACGTAGAACGTGTTTACCCTGAAATTGAAGAGACTATCGTCAACACTGCGGCCTTCAGCGAGATGTTTCACAACTTCAAGCAGATGGCGGGAGTCGATGACAGCACGCCAATCGAAGTGCACCAGATGCGTATTATTGTGGGTCAGGATGCCATCACTGAAACCGCCCCTGAAGGGGTTCACCAGGACGGTTTTAACCGGCTGGCGGTCTTTGTGATTGAACGTAAAAACATCTGCGGCGGTGAGATCCGGGTACATGCCGATAAAGAGTCGGCCCCCTTTGTCAGCCATGCGTTTGATAAGGGCGAGTTTGTCGTCCTCAATGATGCCCGCTTCTGGCACAGTGCCAATGCCATTGAAGCGGCCAATGACGACAATGCCCACATGGACGTTTTCGTCCTGACCGCCTGAACCGGAGCCTGTAATGCCTGCATTCGATGTACAGAAGATTCGCCAACAGTTCCCAGCCTTGCAACAGCAGGTGAACGGCGTGACGCCGGTGTTCCTGGATGGCCCCGGAGGGTCTCAGGTCAGCCAGCGTGTGCTGGATGCAATGGTCGAATATCTGGGCCGCTATAACGCAAACCTGGGTGGCGCGTACTTTTCCAGCCACAAAACCGTTGAGCTTATGGCGCAGGCGCGTCAGGCCGGGGCTGATTTATATAACGCTGCCAGCGCGGACGAAATTGTCTTTGGTGCCAATGCCACCACGCTGTGCTTTGCTATGAGCCGGGCGATCGCCCGTGACTGGCAGGCTGGCGACGAAATTATTGTAACGGCGCTGGATCACTACTCCAATGTATCGCCCTGGGTACTGGCCGCCGAAGAGAAAGGCGTTACCGTCCACCAGGTACCCGTAGATGAGAGCCGCTGTGATCTGGACTACGACCAGCTGGCAGCACTGCTGAACGAGAAAACACGGCTGGTCGCCTGTACCTGGGCTTCCAACACCACCGGCACGCTCGTCGATATGCCACGGGTCATGGCGCTGATCAAACAGCACAGCCAGGCACTTAGCTGGGTTGATGCGGTTCATTACGCCCCCCACTGTCGTATCGACGTACAGGCACTGGACTGTGACTTCCTGGTCAGCTCAGCCTACAAGTACTTCGGCCCCCATCTGGGCGTGCTATATGGGAAAAGCGACGTACTGGCCCAACTGTCACCTTACAAGGTGGCCCCAGCCAAAGATGTCAATCCTAACCGCTGGGAGACGGGCACCCAGAACTATGAAGCGCTGGCCGGCTTTATTGCGGCTATCGACTATATCGCCAGCCTGGCTGGCACGGCTGACAACCTCCCTCGTCGCCACCAGCTCGAGCAGGGCTACGCGCTGATCAGTACCCATGAGCAACAACTGAGCCGCCTGTGGCTGGAGCGCCTGAACAGCTACCCGGCAATCCGGGTGTACGGTATTACTGACCCAAGCCTGGCAGCTGAGCGCACGCCAACGTTTGCCTTTCGAATCGAGGGAATTGAGCCACGGGTTGTTTCTGAGTTTTTTGGCCAGCACCAGATCTGCATCTGGGATGGCAATTTTTACGCCCAGGGGCTCTATGAGCAACTGGGCCTTACCGAAGTGGGTGGTGTCGTGCGCACAGGTTGCATGCACTACAACACAACTGAAGAACTGGATCGTTTTTTCAGTGTTCTGGATCATCTCCTGGCTCAGGTGTGAAACAGACCGAACGCAGGCTTTTGTTCGCAAGGGTCGGCCTTCATATTAAATCGGACTGACAGGACATCCATGCCATGATCACTGGCGCCATCCAGTGATCACGGCATTAGCCAGACCGGTTTAATCGTCAATCTGCCTTTCTCGGCGCCCCATTGGGCGCCGTTTTTTTATCTGCAATTCCCCACCGCTCTGCGATTACACAAACACCCTGTTCACATTAAACTGCTAAAATCCTGCAATCTATTAGCAAGGCTATCCCTGATGTCTGAGAAACTTGATTCAATTGACCGAAAATTACTCCAGCTTCTGCAACAGGACAGTCACCTGTCCGCCGCCGAACTGGCAGAGCGGGTCGGGCTGTCACAATCCCCCTGCTGGCGTCGTATCAACCGGCTGCAACAGGAGGGATTTATCTGTAAGAAAGTAGCCCTGCTGGATCGACATAAACTGGGACTGGGCATTGTGGTGTTTGTGAATATCAAACTCTCAGCCCATGGCTGGAACATGCTCAATGAGTTTGAAGAAGCGATTGTCGGCTTTGCTGAGGTGCTCGAATGCTGGACGATGTCAGGGGGGATGGATTACACCCTGCGAGTCGTCACCCAGGATATCGAGAGCTACGAGCAATTTCTGCGTCGTCGGCTATTGCAGCTTCCCCACATACAGGAAGCACAAAGCAACATCACCATGACTGAGGTAAAAAACACGACAGAGCTGCCATTAAGCCAGTTACTATGAGAACCGGACATATCCCTGGTCGATGCAACCCAGGATACCTTATAGTACTTACCTTAAATCGCAGTCTGAATTCTATAGAATCACTCTATTTATCCGCCGGGTTTTGTCGCAGGTAATCTCGCATTACTCTGCTATCAACAGCCATTGTGACGTACATAAAAACAGATCCTTAATGGATTAAGGCAATTTCTGTGGTACTGAAGCTAAGAAACAAACTGATAGGCTCTATCCTGATTCCGATTGCAGCAATCTTCTTTATTGCGCTGGGAGTCATTGGCTACCTGTGGGTGCAGAGTGAGTATCGAGCGCTGGAAATCGATAACAATAACTATGCTGCAGACTACATTGAGTCCCGAAAAGCGGAGCTTCGTAGCGAAGTAATGCGCGCCATTGAGATCATCACAGATGAGCGGAGTAAAGCAGAACGGCAACTCCAGTTAGAACTCAAGGAGCATGTTTACCAGGCCTATAACGTTATTACCAGCCTGAATCAGCACTATACTGGCAGCCTGACGGTTGCCGCTATACAGCAAAAAGCGCTGGAGGCATTACGTTACCAACGCTGGGACGATGGCCAACGCTACTTCTATATTGCAACACGCGATGGTATCGAGAAACTCTACCCGCCCAACCCGGCCCTGGAAAACCGTCCGATAACCGAAATTTTTGGTAAGGCAGGCAGAAATGCGTTACAGCAGATGAATGACACCCTGCATAAAGGTAACGAAGGCCCTGTCGCCTACCAATGGCGTGGCACTGACCTTACTGCTCCCTTGCAGACAAAACATAGCTACATAAAGCTATTTGAACCCTGGAACTGGGTCATCGGCACCGGCGACTATAGCAGCAACTTTGAGCAAGCTCTGCGCAAGCAGGTTTATCAACGGATATCCCAGCTATCTCATATCAGAAACAAAGCTGGCTATTTTTTCATCACATCTTATACCGGTGATGTACATGTATCCCGTCACCAATACTTTCCAGAACCATCGTCACAGCTCAATGCCCTGAACAGCGAGGGTATCCCGGTCGTACAGAGAAACATCCAGATGGCCAGGCAACACCCTGAAGGTGGGTTCACCCGCTACCGCTGGCTAACGGCAGATGACGAGCAAGGGGAAAAAATATCCTTTGTGAAGGGAATTGACCCCTGGCATATACTGATTGGGACCGGGGTTTACCTGAATGAGATGCAACAGGAAATTAATAAACGCAAAGCCCGCCTGACCCAGCAGCTCCGCAACCGCATCCAGTCTGTACTGATGATTATTGGGGTTGCCCTGCTGATTATCGGTATCGCCATCTATGGCCTGGTACTCAAGCTGCGCACCACCATGCAGCTCTTTCAACAGATGTTCTCGGACTCCATCAACAGCCGGGTACACATCGACATCAACCATATCTACTTTGATGAGTTCAAGCTGCTGGCCCACCAGGCCAACACCATGATTGATGGACTTAACGAGCAGACGAAAGAGCTACGCCACCGCGCCTACCATGACCACCTGACCGGCCTGCCAAACCGGATGTATGGTACCCGTTACCTGAGTGAAACCATCGAACAGGCACGAGGTCATCAAGGCCGTGTGGCACTGCTGTTTATCGATCTGGATAATTTTAAAGAGGTTAACGATACGCTGGGCCACTCAGAGGGTGATCTGCTACTAAAAATGGTGGCCTCCAGACTGCAATCAATCGCCTGCCATGACGATATGGTTGCCCGCCTTGGTGGAGATGAGTTCACGATTATCACCAACATTGCCCAGAATCCAGAGCGCCTGCCGCAACTGGCCGAACAGATACTGGCGCTCTTTAGCGACCCCTTCATGCTGTCTTCACAATCCATGTACTGCACCGCCAGTATTGGCCTGAGTACTTACCCTGAGAATGGCAACACCGCCGAGCTGCTGCTGCGCAATGCTGACTCTGCCATGTATCGTGCCAAGGGTGAAGGCAAGAATGGCTACAGCCTTTACAACAGCACGATGACCGATGAAGTGGTTAACCGCGTTGCCACTATCGAAGCGTTGCGAGAAGCAATCGAGCACCAGCAGTTTGTGCTTTATTTCCAGCCGCAAATTGATATCAGTAATGGCCAGGTGATTGGGGCCGAAGCATTGATACGCTGGTTACACCCGGAAAAGGGCCTGCTCCCGCCGGGTGCCTTCATCGCCTGTGCCGAAGCCAGCGGCCAGATTGCTGCCATCGGTGAGTGGGTCATGCGCGAAGCCTGCCGTAAATGTGTACAGTGGCGAGACAGTGGTATCGACGTGCCGCGTATCGCCATCAATATCTCTGGCCATCAACTCAAAGGCACCTCGCTGGCCAGCACCTTGAAAAGCATCCTCAATGCTACCGGCTGCCCCGCCAGCGCGCTGGAGCTTGAGGTCACAGAAAGCGTGCTCATGGATAATCCAGAGCGCTCCGCCACCATGCTCGAAGCCTTGCAGACACTGGGAGCCGAAATCGCCATCGATGACTTTGGCACCGGCTACTCTTCGCTCAGCTACCTCAAACGCCTGCCCATCAACAAGCTCAAGATTGACCGCTCCTTTATCGACGAACTCCACCTGGATGGCCATGACCAGGCAATCACCCGTGCCATCATCGCGCTGGCACAAAGCCTGAAACTGGAGGTCATTGCCGAGGGGGTAGAAAATATCGAACAGCTCAACCGGCTGCGTGAGCTGGGCTGTAATCAGGTGCAGGGCTTCCACTTCAGCCGTCCTTTGCCGGAACCTGAGTTTCTGGCCTACATAGAAGATGCCGGTGCCGAGCTGATGCACGAAGATATCCTGCTCGACTTTTATTGAGTGACTGCTTAACATCCAGCCAAAACAACATGCGAGTCGATACTATGGAACTGAATACCTTTATCACTACGATTGGTCAGGACACAACGCTGGATTTTGAAGACACCATGGCTGTTATCGCAGCCCATTACGATTTCCAGCCAACCGGCTTTACCAATGGCGAGCTTCGTAATGACGCGGGCCAGAACGAAGGTAGCTGCAAAACCTTTGCCTTCGCCCAGTTGAATCAGCTGAATCCGGCGCAGACCCTGGCCTGCTTCGGTCGTTTCTACCAGGATGTACTGAACACCCCACAGGGCACTGACCACGGTAACATCCGCAACTTTATGCAGCACGGCTGGGCTGGTATCGCGTTTGATGCCCCCGCCCTGAGCGCCCGCTAACCACGACGGGAAAGCCTGTGCTACCAGCCAGCATAGGCCCCAACCTCATGTCTTTCTGGATCAAACCCTCTGATGCCCACACTCACCCTGGCCAGCTGCCAATACGCGATAGAAGCCTTCCACCACTGGCAGGATTACGAACACCATCTATGTCAGCTGGTTAGCCAGGCCGTCAAGCAAAAGGCTCAGCTACTACTGCTGCCTGAATACAGCGCCCTGACTCTGACACGACTACAACCGGACCACAGCTGCCAGGACTTGCATCGGTCTATCGCCAACCTGCAAGCGGATCTGCCGCGCTGGCTGGCACTGTGTGAAGCACTCGCCCGCCAGCACCAGATCTGGTTCTGCCCAGGCAGCGCCCCGGTACTGGAAAGCGATGGCCACTACCGCAACCGCAGCTGGCTGTTCGGCCCCCAGGGTTTACTGGGCCACCAGGACAAACTGATCATGACCCGTTTTGAGCGGGAGCAGTGGAAGATCCATGGCGGCGAAGGTCTTAAAGCCTTCGATACCCCACTGGGTAAGCTGGGCATTCTGATCTGCTACGACAATGAATTCCCTAATCTGGGTCGCCAGCTGGTCGAACAGGGTGTCGAGTTAATCCTGGCCCCCAGCTGCACCGATACCGAGGCCGGGTTCAACCGGGTACGTATTGGCGCTCAGGCCCGGGCGCTGGAAAATCAAATCGCAGTACTACAGTCCCCCACCGTAGGCTCCGCCCCCTGGTCACCGGCGCTGGGCATTAATACTGGCCGGGCCGGGCTGTATACACCGCCCGATTATGGCCTGCCAGCGGACGGTATTGTGGCGCAAAGCCCGCAGTTCAGCGCTGAACAGAGTCAATGGCTGATCTGCCAGCTGGATCTGGAAAGCCTGCGCAGAGTAAGAGAACAGGGGCAGGTAGCAACCCGCCGGGACTGGCCGGAGCAGTTTGAACCACAGCGTGTACGGCCACGCTGATCCGCTGCCACACAACAAAAAAAGGAGCCCCTCTTACGAGAGACTCCTTTGGGGAACCACCAGTCAGCGTAACCGGGGTTCCTCAGCTGCGATGAGCTGGGACTTACTCAAGGAAGTTCTTAACAGGACCCTGGGAAGGTTTCCGGCCGTTACGACCTACCGCTTTGATTTCCAACAGTGAATCTACACCCTGCAGGCCAGTGCCGTCTGCCACTACAGAGTTCTCATCACCTGGGGAACCGTTCGGTACGAAGAGCTGTGGATGGTCAAACGGTGCTTTCGCCCAGCGAACCCGTTCATCGGTCAGCGACTCCAGGAAGGCAACCAGATCGTCTTCCTGCTGATCCGTCAGACCCAGTGGCCGGATATCAGGGTCAAAGTTACTCTTGGCCGCTGCAGAACCGGTAGAGTCAACACCGTTACCTTCAAACTCGATGTTACCGCCACGGTTATAGAAGCGGACCACCTGGTGCAGTGTTGCCATACCGCCGTTGTGCATATAAGGACCAGTCAGTGCGACGTTACGCAGGCCTGGCACTTTAAAGGCACCGTCAACCGCGTTACGCTCATTTGGATCCAGCGGTACATCCGGGTCAATTTCAAAGGTACTGTGGTCAACCTCGAATGGATCAGGCGCATTGCCACCGGCAGCCACAATCTGTGCCTGACGGGTGAACGACAGGGGTTTATTGCTAATCGGGTCAACGTTACCCAGACCAATATCCTCCCGGGTTGGCGTCACACTGATATTGTAGAAACCATTGTCGTAAACCGACGGGTTGTTATCTCCCATCAACATACGCTCTACCAGACCTTCCTCTTCATTTTCCGGCAACAGATGAGTCGCCGCTTTGGTGAACTCAGGCCCGGCATGACAGTTGACACAACTACCCTGACCGGCAAATATCTCCATGCCGCGTTTCTGCTGATCAGTCAGCGCCCGCTTGCTGCCTTTGGCAAAGCGGTCAAACGGTGTTTTATCGGAGATCAACGTAGACTCATAAGCCTGGATCGCCAAACCCCAGAACAGTGAGAAGTTTGCCTCCATCTGACTGAATGACTCGCCGCCAATCATCACCGGCTGATTAGAACCCCAGTAACGTTTATTAAAGGCTTTTTCTACCAGCGTTTTATACTTGAACTTCAGACCCTTACCCGAAGTGTGAACATGATAGCCCAGTACACTGTCCTGGTTATGGACTTTCTGCCCGGCCAATGCCCGCTTCTGTAACATTTTACGGCCAACATGCTGGAAGCCTTTTTTATCACAGGACATCTCAAATGGACTCAACACCGGCCCCACGGCCTGGGATGCCGCCGATGAGTTAATCAGATGCACTTCCTCTGGTGAGAGGGAGTTTGAATACTTATCCCAGCCATAGACCACGGCATCCGGGTTACGACGACCAAAAGGATCGACCCCGTTAAAGATATTATTAGCGCGACCATCCCAGAAGTTACGGAAGTTAAAGATCGCATTAATCATGGTAGGCGTATTACGTGGTTCTACACGTCGTACATTTACTTTAGAGCCACCAGGGTTGGTAACAAAGAATCCAGCTTCATCTGGATTTACGATTGTACACTCTTCATCTTTCCCATCTGGCGTCAAACTGACAAATTCTGCCCGAAATACGCCCTGTGAAGAAACCACATCATCCACTTCAAAGAGGTGTGGTGAAGTACGATCACGGGTATCGGAGAATTTATAAAAGGGGAAGTCAGCCGCCGTTAACGTGTAGTTAGCGCCACCCTGGTTACCACTGGGTAATATATCAAAGACCCCGTTAGCATCATCCAGCAAGCCTGGGCCAAGCTGGTTTTTAACCCGGTTATCCGCCCCGGCACTAAAGTGACAGCTACCACACGCCTGACCATCACTGCCCACCTGCATATCCCAGAACAGCGCCTTACCTAACAGCTCGGCATAGCCTTTATTTCTGACATATTTTTCAATACCGGGTACCGGTGGTACAGGTACGCCCTGTAACGACGCCATCCCATCCGGCAAACTCGGGTTACTGGAGGGATATGCTGCTTCAGACTGTGAAACAACCCCCATTATCAGCACGGGTAATAGCCCAAGCAGCGGTAATCGCTGTTTGTTCGGCTTCTGGTTTTTCATAATTAGCTCCTGACCTTTCGCTTACTTCATCGCAAAATTTTAATTCTCACCGATTCTGACCGGTGGTTATCAGCCCAACTCGAATCGCATACCTGCGTATCCATTCGTTTTTAAGCTCCGTGCGAAATCCATATACCTATTACAGGCTATATATCGAAGCGGGGCTGTCACCAAACAGGGACTACTTTTCGAAAAATCAGGGGGTATAAATGCGTAACTTTGCGAAAGATTGCAGAAATTTAACTCACTATTTTTTTATAAAAACACACTCCACAAAAAACTCATTAAAAATCACACAGGTATATACACATTGATAAGTTCAATATATTTATAGTTATTAACTTATAATTAAAGAAAAGAAATAGACAACCAAAAGGAGAATCACGCCAGGAAACAGGAATATAGACTTGCAGGAAAACGACTCTGTCAGGGTAATAACAGCACAAGGTACTATCCGTTATCCGTCGTCTGTAAGCTACGGCAGCGGAATATCCAGCACCAGCCGTACCAGGTCCACCTGACGACTGGTACCGGTCTTTTTTTGCACTCGCTTAAGATAGGTTCTGGCCGATGACAAGGTCACGCCCATCTCATCGGCGGCCCGCTCCAGGTTCTGCCCCTTCGCCAGTTTTTCCACCAGCCGGGCTTCGGTATAGGTGACACCGAGCATCGTCGCAATCATATCAGACGAGGGTGCGGCTGCCCGTACTGGCCCGAGCCCCGAAATAAACATAATGACGTGCTGGCGAGACGGGTCAACCTCTTCTGCCGCAGGTGTGACCACCAGCATCAGGGGCGGACCAGAGCCGACACAATCCAGCGTCAAAGCGGCCATACTGCCATCCCCTTCACCGCCTCCCATCACACTGGCCAGCGCCTGATGCAAACGCAATGTCTCTGGACGAGAACCGGCACGCAGTACACCACTCATATCCAGAGACAGGCCCCGGCGCTGAGCAACAAGGGCTGTCGCGGGCTGGTTCATGTAGACCGGACGAGCATGACTGTCGACCACCAGCACCCCGCGGGACAGGCTGTCCAGAATCTCCCGCTCCAGTACCACCGGTGGCGCACTGACATCTGCTTTAGCCGTTACGGCAGGTATCTGCACATCGACCATCGACAGCGCCGCTTCAATCGCCGATGCCAGTTCATCCCGCGGACAGGGTTTGGTGTAGAAACGGAACACCTCGCAGGTGTTAATCAGCTGACTGGCGGCATTGAGATCGGACATGCCGGTGAGCACAATGCAGCGCGGGGCTACACGGCTGTTATTCAACGCCTGCACCAGTGCCAGCCCGCCCATACCAGGCATCAGCATATCGGTTACCACCACCTGATAGGGGTAGCTCTCATGACTACGTAATGCCACCTCAGCACTCTCGAGTAATGATATATCCCAACCCTCACCCCGTACACGTAATGAGCGCTTAAGACCCGCCAATAAATTGGAGTCATCATCAACAAACAGAATACGCGGTTTACTTCCGTCCATAGTCTCCAGGTCCACTACCTACCGAACAATGAAAGACAGCTCCGCTTCTGCCCGGCACGAAAACAGCTGTGACGGGGAATGTCATTGCGGATCTGATTTGTAGTGTAGACCGCTTTTAACCCTGCAAGTTTTTACGGTTGTTCTCGGAACATTCCCTGGCCCCAGCACTCTATACCTCCCACACAGGATGCGGAAAAAGCCTTACAGGAGTGATCAACTACATCACCTAATGGAGATGGGGACCTTGTTACAGCGCGACTCTAGCTCTGTGTTTCGTCTGACACTCTGGCGCTGCATACCGGTTTGCCTGCTAATCAGTCTGCTGGGCTGCCTCGCCCTCGACGCGCTCACGGCCACCCCTGATCCAGTATCATCTTTAGCACCCGATATAGACCGAAAAAACGCGTCTTTACTGCTCATTCTGGGTCATTCAGTGCTGATTAGCGTGATCGCATGCTGGCTGTACAGCCGTCGGCTGAAACAATATGACAACAAGATAAGCCAGCAAGCCGGTACCCTTGAGTCCCCCATAGAGCTAAGCCAGACACTGGCGCTGCTCGCCCGAACACAGCAACAGCTGGGGATGGACCAGGCAGAAAAAACGCTGCTGATTGAGCAAATGAAAGCGGCTCAGCCCTTGATGCAATCAGGCCGGCAGTGCGCTGCTTTACTGCATGATGTGAGTACCCCGGCACAATTCATCGGCGATAACCTGGCCTTTCTGCATGACAGCCACCAGCAACTGGCCCCACTACTGCAAACGCTGAGTCAGCTTGAGCCGGATAGCCTGCCCCCCACACTGAGCCGTCAGCTACAGCGCCTGGAACTGAGCTACCTGCAACAGGAGCTACCCCATGCGATCCGCCAGTCCCGTGCTGGCATCCAGCAGATAAGCCAGCTGACCGAGGGTGCCTGCTGCTGGCTGCACCCGGATAAACAACACTGCCAGCCAGCCGACCTTGCCGGGATTGCCCAGCAAGCCAGCACGCTGACCCGCCGCCAGTGGTCCAGCGTTGCCACCCTGACAATCTCCGCCAGTCCGACCCTGCCCCGCCCTAATCTCAGCCTCAGCCGCCTGTTACAAGTACTGATCAATCTGATCACAAATGCCACCGATGCAATCCGCCAGGCACAGCGCAGGGATGGCAGAATCGAGATCACGCTGACGATAGACCAGCGCTGGCTAAAAATTCAGGTGAGCGATAACGGTACCGGTATTCCAGCGTCCGTGGCACGTCGGCTGTTTGAGCCGTTTGTCACCAGCAAGTTACCCGGAGAAGGCACCGGGCTGGGGTTAGCTATCTGTAAAGATATTATCGAACAGGAACAGGCGGGGCGGCTGACATATGAAACGGTACGCGGTGAGGGAACAACGTTTATCATCGAGCTGCCGCTTTAAACGTAAAAATGCCAGTCAGCAAGCTGACTGGCATTTTTACGTTCAGTAAAGAGCTGTGCTGATTACTGGCTCAGTTCCAGCAGCAGCTTGTTCAGACGGGACACGTACGCTGCTGGATCATCCAGCTGGTCGCCTGCCGCCAGACCGGCCTGATCAAAGATGATCTGTGCCAGGTCGGTGAAACGATCTTCATCCGCTTCCTGGTCCATCTTCTCAATCAGCGGGTGAGATGGGTTGATCTCGAAAGTCGGTTTGGACTCAGGCATTGCCTGGCCCGCCGCTTCCATGATCTTGCGCATCTGCGCGCCCATGTCGTATGCACCGATCACCAGACACGCAGGGGAATCCGTCAGACGGTGGGTCACACGTACCTCAGCCACTTTGCCGTCCAGCGCCGTGGTCAGACGTTCAACCAGACCTTCCAGCTCTTTAGCCTGATCTTCCTGTTCTTTTTTCTCTTCTTCGGACTCAGCTTCGCCCAGGTCCAGCTCGCCTTTTACAACGTCCTGGAACGACTTGCCATCGCAATCGAACACCTGACTCATCATCCACTCGTCGATGCGATCGGACATCAGCAGCACTTCGATACCTTTCTTGCGGAAGATCTCCAGGTGCGGGCTGCTCTTGGCGGTGTTGTAAGAGTCGGCAGTCACGTAGTAGATCTTGTCCTGACCCTCTTTCATCCGGCTGATGTAATCATCCAGCGACACAGTCTGCTCAGCAGAGCTGTTATGAGTCGAAGCGAAACGCATCAGCTTGAGAATCTTATCTTTGTTAGCAGAATCTTCAGCCGGGCCTTCTTTCAGTGCACCACCAAACTCTTTCCAGAACGTGGCGTATTTTTCCGGATCTTTCTTCGCCAGCTTGCCCAGCATATCCAGTACACGCTTGGTCAGCGCGGTGCGCAGCTTATCGACGTTAGCGTCTTTCTGCAGAATCTCACGGGATACGTTCAGAGACAGGTTATTAGAGTCAATCACACCCTTAATGAAACGCAGGTACAGCGGCAGGAACTGCTCGGCTTCATCCATGATGAAGACACGCTGGATGTACAGTTTCAGACCCTTAGGTGCATCACGGTTCCACATGTCATACGGTGCGCGTTCTGGCAGGTACAACAGGCTGGTGTATTCCATGTTGCCTTCAACGCGGTTATGCGCCCAGGTCAGGGAATCGGCGAAGTCATGGGAGATGTGCTTGTAGAACTCCTGGTACTCTTCGTCGTTGATGTCGCCTTTGTTACGCGTCCACAGTGCCGTTGCGCTGTTGACGGTTTCGTCTTCGACCTTAACTTCAGCGTCTTCGCCTTCTTCCTCAGTCGGCATGATCTCTTTTTCCATGATCACCGGCAGGGAGATATGGTCGGAGAACTGACGCACCAGCTGGCGCAGCTTCCAGCCATCGGCAAAGCCTTCTTCTTCGTCTTTAAGGTGCAGCACAATGCGCGTACCGCGCTCTGGCTTGTCGATGGTGGCGATATCAAACTCACCTTCACCGGCAGATGCCCAGTGCACGCCTTCAGCCGCATCAGCACCGGCACGGCGGGTAAATACGTCTACTTTGTCGGCAACGATGAAAGAGGCGTAGAAGCCAACACCAAACTGACCGATCAGCTGGCTGTCTTTGGTCTGATCACCGGTCAGGTTGGTCAGAAAGCTGGCCGTACCGGACTTGGCGATGGTGCCCAGATTTTCAACCACTTCGTCACGGGTCATGCCGATGCCGTTGTCGTCGATGGTCAGAGTTTTCGCGTCTTTATCGAAGCTGACACGGATACGCAGTTCGCCATCGTTCTCGTACAGGCTGCCATCGGACAGGGCTTCAAAACGCAGCTTTTCGGCTGCATCCGATGCGTTGGAGATCAGCTCACGCAGGAAGATCTCCTTATTGGAGTACAGAGAGTGGATCATCAGCTGTAGCAGCTGTTTTACTTCAGTCTGGAAACCGTGCGTTTCTTTACGGGTTTCAGTCGTCATCGGTGATGGCCCCTGGTTTTCTTAACAGTGATAAGGTGCGCCCGCCATACTGGCAACAACACACCTTCAGGTTCAGTTGCAACAGAGATGGGGGCCACTGAAAACTTTTCAAGGGGCTGATTTTGAAAAAATTTTTCCCAGTACCGACAATTCATTGCCAGCAACGCTCAGTCCATCAGGAAATGTGCCCGTGCGCTGGCGATCGGCTGGCGTTTACGATCCTGCCAGGCAATCACTGAACAGTTAGAGACCCGTCGCCCCTGGCGCTGTACTTCACAGGTGGCAAAGGTGTCTTTATCCAGCCCGGCACGCATATAGTCCACCGAAAAATCGACGATCTTCGGCAACACCGGCGTATTCAGTTGCAGCATCAACTGAAACACCGCCGTCAGTTCCATAAACGAAGCGATGACACCACCATGCAGTGCAGGCAAAATCGGGTTGCCGATATTATCCGGGTTAGCGGGCAGGCGGAACACAATCTCCTCGCCATAGCGCTGACATTCCACCCCGATAATGCTGGCATAGGGAATCAGATCAATCAGCGGCTGGTACTCGCCGTCCGCGTGGGCCTGGCTCACCAGCTGGTTTAATACAGGGCTCATCAGTCATCCCCCTCAATAATCGCTTTAAAGGCCGGGTCAGTGGCACCGGGGTCAGGCCGCATAAAGGTAGAGATGGCATAGGCGATGGGCTGCTCCGTGGTCAGTTGATAGACCGTCGCACGGGTAAACAGTACCTTGCGAGTCACCCGGTAGCACTCGGCCTCCACAAACAGCGGCTTATCCTGGGCCGGGCGCGACATATGATCAATGCGCAAATCCAGCGTCGGGCATAGTTCGTAATCCTCCACAGCACATAGAGTGGCCGCGCTGCTGGCATGGTCCACCATGGTGGTCAGTACGCCGCCATGCAGATAAGTATTCACATCACAACTGAACAATTCTGCCTGCACCGGCAGCTCAATCACCACCACGCCGGGGCAGGCACTGACAACCTTGAGCCCCAGTTTTCGCATATGGGGCTGGGCTTCTAAAAAACGCTGGCAACGCCCCTGCAGCTGCATATCAGTCAGCGTCATGGCCGTCACTCATCATCAGGGTTTTCAGGGTCGAGGAGCTGAACTCACGTCGATACAGCACCAGGGTAACCACAGCCGATAGCGCCATAAAGAGCCAGGGATTGATAAACCAGCCCAGAATCGCGAGGGCAAAATAGTAGGTGCGCAGGCCAATGTTGAAATTATTAGCCGCCATGGAGGTCATTTTGGCGAGACGCGTGGCATGGGCCTGCTTTTCAGTCTCGCTCAATCCTTCAGACGGGGTCGGGGCTCCCCCGATCATCACCGAGACAAAACCATACTGACGCAAGCTCCAGGTGAATTTAAAGAATGCATAGACAAACAGGTAAATCAGCAGCAGCAGTTTGAGTTCCCACTCTTCCTGGGTCGCCGACAGTGCAAAGGGAATGTCTTCAATCACCATGATCGCCCGTTCGGTTGAGCCCATCACCGTCATCAGACCCGCCAGAATCAGCATGGTGGTAGAAGCGAAAAACGAAACCCCGCGCTCAAGATTCGCCACCACCGTCGCATCAGCGATACGCATATCACGGGCCAGCATCCGCTTCATCCATTCGGTTCGATACAGGTGCAACACACTGGCCAGACAGGCGGTGCTGTAACTCATCCGCTTTGCATACAGCATATAGCCCTTGAAACAGACCAGGAACCAGCCAAACGCCAGCAGGTTCAGCCAGTTAGCCTGGCTGAATTGAATCGTCGATTGTAAAGCTGCGTGCATAGTTCCTTCCAGATATTGGCTATAATCGCCGCGCGGACACAGGGGGAGATAATCAGGCAATCCCAGCTGACCCAGGCGGCTGCAAGGGCTGTATTAAGCGCCCCGGCCATTGTAATACAAGTGATGCATAAGGACATTTCGATATTGAATAGTCACTCGAAAAATCTGGGCCTGGGCGTGCTACTGGCACTGGCCTCAGCGCTACTGATGAGCCTGATCGCTGCGCTGATTAAACATACCGCCACTCTGGCCAGCATCGAGGTGATTGTGGCCGTTCAATACAGCATCAGCCTGGCGATGCTGCTGCCCTGGCTGGCCCGCCAGGGTATTCAGGTGCTACGCACTGAGCGACCTGGCCTGCATCTGGTTCGTGGCCTCAGCGGCTGGGCCTGCTTCTACACCTATTACCTGGCCATTGAGCATATACCACTGGTTGATGCGGCGTTACTGCGAAACGCCGCACCGCTGTGTGTACCCCTATGGTTACTGTGCTGGCTGGGAATAAAACTTAACGGGCTGCGCTGGGTACCTTTGCTGGTCGGCTTTGCCGGTATCGCGCTGATTTTACAGCCCGAGGGGCAAACGCTGAGTTTCTGGCATCTGGTAGGACTGGGGTCAGCCCTCAGTCTGGCCGGATCAATTGTCACCACCCGTCAGCTGACCGCCAGCGAGCCGACCAACAGGATTCTGTTTTATTACTTTTTGATCTCAGCACTGGCAGCAGCACCACTGGCATTGCTCAATGATGCCCCCATACCCAGCCACGCCTGGCCGCCGATGATTGTAATCGGACTCTCAGTCTGGTTGATAATGTGGCTGTATACTCAGGCCTATCGCTACGCACCCGCGCTGGTGCTGTCACCGCTGAGCTACAGTGGCGTCGCCTTTGCGGGCTACTGGGGCTGGCTATTCTGGGACCAGCAGCCTGGCCTGCTGACACTGGCAGGCACTGCACTGGTGATCACCGGTGGCACCCTGTCGGTGGTGCTGGCGGAGCGAGGGCCAACCCGCTCCCTGGACTAACAAAGTTAGCGGGGCTCGCGGGCGGGCAGCAATGAGCGCATTTCATCGGTACGGGGAATCCGATACTGCCAGGCCCCCTGCACATTACTGTTCTGAGCGTTGACCATCTTCACTGTGACATAAACGTAATCAATCCCCACCGCATAGGTACCCAGTACGACACTTTGCACCTGGTGAGTTTCAGAAATATTTTGCAGGTTTCGCGACAACATAAATTCGCCACCCCGCTGCTGAATAAACAACTCATCACGCAACTTCACTTCAACCAGTGAATAACCCCGCCGACTCAGGGCTGAAGAAAACAGCTCTGCACTGACCCGCCCAAAGGTTGAAGAACGCATCAGGTTATCGACACTGACAAAACTGGCGACCAGCAGCGTAGCGTCGGGCGAGACACCCTGACTATTACGCAACAGACTGGCGGCAGCGGCGTCAGTGGTCGATAACAGATCTACGTCAAGCCGGGGCTTGATCTGATTACAACCCACCAGCAAGGCGACCACGCAGGCCAGGGCAAACATTTGAAACAGGTTTTTCATGACCAATCCTCAGGGCTGGGTGGTCAGCTGCAACGCTTCTGCAGCTTCATCAGGTTCATAGTGTCGGGCATCAGCCCCGTTAACATAGTAGGTGGCTGATTTTGAAAACAGAATGTTATTAAAGTCAGTCACCCGGGTTGTCACCGCCAGCTCACTCGCCGTCGGCGAAACGGCCCGACCACCCGTCAGATCCCCGGCAATTAACAGAGGTACAGCCACCAGCATTGGTTCCGACCACTGGTTGACCGCTCCGGCCACCGCCATGCCACCCAGCGCCAGCCCTGTTGCACTGCCAGCGGCCGCACGGCTGTCACGCTGAGCTTTATGCTTCACCAGCTGAAAATGCGTGGTGAGTATCGTCGAGGAGGATTTGCTCTGGGTAACTGGCACACCGTGCTCGATCAACCGACTGATCAACAGCTGGTTGAACACTTCAGCAAACGGGCTTTTTATCGGGGCTGGTGCTACATATAACGGTCCGGTAAAACGACTGGAGAGCGCACTGATTGCCAGGGCCTGACGTTCAGCCAATACATCCCAGTGCTGGATCGCCTGCATGCGTTCCTGTTCTGAGTAATCAAAGCTGCGTGCTACCGGGATCTGAGATTGCATACAACCGGCCAGCGTCGCGGTTGCCAAAAGAGAAGTGAGTAATCGTTTCATGGTCAGGTTAAGTCATCCATCATCCATTAACAGCGCCCGTAAATAGCGCAAATTCCATCCTTGTTGCCAACCGGATACTGACATAAGCGCCCAGGAAATTATATGGATAACAGCCAGGTAGCCACAACGGTGAGCCCTGAAACAACAAAGGCAGCCCAGGGCTGCCTTTGCTTGATCTCAATCCGAATTCAAAGCTGGAAGCGCTTAATCTGCCCCGCCATCTCTTCAGTGCGCCGATTCAGCTCAGATACGGCCTGGTGATTCTCTTCCATGGCCACACCATTTTCATCCGACAAGCTGGAAATATGGTGGATACTGCGGTTAATAGTATCGGTAACATCGGATTGCTGACCGGATGCCTCAGCGATCTGCATATTAAGCTGAGAGATTTTCTGAATCTCACTGGCGATCTGCTGCATTGCCACTTCAGCTTGCTGAATTTTTTCCACCGAGTTACTGCTGTCTCCGGCACTGCGATCCATGGCTGAAACGGCCTGCTCAGAACTTCGCTGCAACTGTTCGATCATATTACGAATTTCTTCAGTCGAGTGCTGGGTGCGGCTGGCCAGGGTACGCACTTCATCGGCCACGACCGCAAAGCCGCGACCCTGTTCACCCGCACGCGCTGCTTCAATGGCTGCGTTCAATGCCAGCAGGTTGGTCTGTTCTGCGATATCGCCGATCACATCCACGATATTGCCAATTTCATCAGACTTGTCTTTCAGCGAACTGATCACGCTGACCGCGTCATGCACACCATCCGACAGGCTCACCATGCTCTGCACTGAGCTTTCCAGCGCACCGACACCGTTATCAAACTGGTGACGCGCCTCGTCAATCGCCTGCACAGCGTTGCCGGTACTGTCTGCCACACTGTGTGCCGTGGCTGCCAGTTCCTCAACCGCTGTTGCCAGCTGCTCTGTCTGCCCACGCTGGCGAGAGAAACGCTCGGTATTATCATCTTCGTTGCTTTCGATCTGCGTCAGGCCTGCTTCGATGTTCAGTGACAGATCACGCACCGAGCCAATCAGATCCGCCATTTTTTCCATAAACTGGTTAAAGTGACGTGCCAGCTGGGCGAACTCATCGCTGCCCTGCTCAGGTAAACGACGGGTCAGGTCCGCCTCGCCAGCAGATAAATTCTCCACGGCTTCATCGATATTGCGCAGACGCCCGGCAATATAGAAGTACATATGGTACAGCGCGACCTGCAGCAAGATGAAGGCAACCACCAAGCTGACCAGAGCAATGGTCGCTCCGCTTTCCGATACCGTCTCAAACTTATCCGTATACTGCTCTACCAGGCTGGTATAGTGCTGGTCCAGCGTTTTAAACCCGTCAATGGCTGGCTTGTCAGAGATTTTGACTGATTTATCCAGCTCGGCAATCGTCTTTCCCTGCGCCAGTAGCTGGGAGACTCGCTGTGATTCATCACGGTAACGATTAAACGTCGATTCAATATCCTGCAACGCACGGGATTCCGTTGATTTCACACCACTGAGCTGACGATAGGCATTAATGCCTTCCAGCAGACTACGGTGATTATTCATAACCCGATCAAGGTATTTTGACTGGCCACGCAGGACATAATTTTTAAAATTATGAATAAGACCGCCATAACCAACGCTTGAGCGCATTTTAAGCAGCATCTCTTGCCGGGCTAAAGCCTGGTCCCGCAAATTTTCCCAGGCAGCTTCCTGATCATTGATCAGCGAGCGCTGCAAAACAAACAGGCTTGCAAACGCAATCATCAGTATTGCTGTAACAAGATAGAAACGCTGCTTTAAGGTCATTGCTGCTTTAGCCTCTTCAACTACTAAATGCTACCGGGACACAAAGATACAACAGTTCTGTGATTCAAAACCGGAGAAACCCTACCATCCAAAAATCAGAAAAACATCCTAAAACAACCAGAATTATAATCTGGGTCATAATACAGTACGTTAAGCCGACTAGTCTGTCGGTTTCAGGTTAAATTCCGACTAACCAGATAAATAAAAAACCATTTAAAAACAACACACTAAATAGTCAGGAATTAATAAATCTGAATATAGTTCACCTCGCAAAAAAACAACATCAGACCCGAGCCGTTAAGACTGCACCTCGTGAAAACCAGCCGAGGACCAGCATCGCCCAAAGCACCAGCGGTAGCATCAACATATTGGTTGTGGTCCAGCCCAGTGCCGACTCCATCCAGCCCGCTCCAAGCGATGCCAGGGTGACCATACTGAAAATCATAAATTCATTTGCCGCCTGGGTTTTCGCTTTTTCAGCCGGACTATAGGTTCGCGTCACCAGCTGGGTGGCACCAATAAACATAAAGTTCCAGCCCACGCCTAACAGCAGCAACGCTGCACGGAAATGCCATTCACTGTTGCCATGCAGATTCAGTGCAATACACCCCAGGAACAGGACAGCTCCCAGTTGCATGATGGTGCGTACGCCAAAGCGATTAATCAGCTGGCCGGTAAAAAAGGCCGGGGCGAACATGCCCAGCACATGCCACTCAATCACTGTCGCAGCGCTGGCAAAACTGAAACCACACCGTTGCATCGCCAGGGGAGTGGCCGTCATCAGCAACACCATCACGGTGTAACTGACCATCGCCGCCACCACCGCGCTGATAAAACCTGGCTGCAACAGGATCTCTTTCAATGGCCGGGACTCTCCCGTCTGCTCGACGCTGTCATGCGACACCATACGAATCCGGCTCAGCAGTATCAACGCAACGATATACAGCAGTAACAACGCGGCAAACGCACCCGCAAAGGATTGCGGCCCGAACCACTGACGGGAAAAGATCGCCAGATTCGGCCCCAGTACCGCAGCCAGCACTCCACCGGCCATGACCAGCGAGATTGCTTTGCTCTCTTCACCTGGCTGGCAGGTTTCGACCGCCGCAAAGCGATACAGGGTGCCAAAGCCAATCCCAATGCCCAACAAGAAAGTCCCCAGGCAAAACAACGCGAACTGGCTACTGCTAAGTGCCAATACTGACACCAGCGCCCCGGCAATGCCCACGCTATTGCCCAGAAAGAAACCATTGCGCCGGCCAATACGGCGCATAATCAGTGAGGCGGGGATCGTTGCCAGCATCAGACCGGCAAATTGACAGGCTACCGGCAGCGTCGTCAGACTGGCACTGGGCGCCAGATCCTGGCCAATCAGTCCGGTGACCGCCACCAGCAGAATATTCCCGGTGGTCAGCAACGCCTGACACAGTGACAGCAGTACCACATTCCTGTTCATAACATCTCCTTGTCGCAGGATTCAAAACCTAAAAAGCCGCAGGTTTCCCATGCGGCTCTTGTTGGCCTGGCAGGGCTGGCTCAGGCCAGCCTGAGAGTCAGAGCGCCAGAATATCAATCATCTCTGGCATCGTCGTGCTCTGTGGATCACAGCTATCAACAATACCGTGGGCATAGCCATGCTGCAGCCCTTTAAAGTCAAACAGAGCTGTGTCGGCCAGGTGCGAAGGAACAACATTCTGCATGGCGCGGAACATGGTTTCGATCCGCCCCGGATGGGTTTTATCCCAACCCTGCAACATCTCCTTGATCACCTGACGTTGCAGGTTATCCTGAGAACCACAGAGATTGCACGGAATAATCGGAAAGCCTTTAAGCTCAGCGTAAGCGGCAATATCTTTCTCCCGGGCATAAGCCAGCGGGCGAATCACCATATTTTTGCCGTCATCAGACACCAGCTTGGGTGGCATCGATTTCAGTTTTCCACCGTAGAACATATTGAGGAAAAAGGTTTCCAGAATATCGTCACGGTGGTGACCCAGCGCAATTTTATTAGCGCCGATCTCTTCAGCAAAACCGTACAGGGTGCCGCGACGTAACCGCGAACACAGTGCACAGGTAGTTTTGCCTTCCGGCACGATCTCTTTCACCACCGAGTAGGTATCACGCTCGACAATATGAAACGGCACGCCGATGGATGCCAGATACTCAGGCAGAATATGCTCAGGAAAGCCGGGCTGTTTCTGATCCAGATTCACCGCCACCAGCTCGAATTTAATCGGCGCACTGCGCTGCAGGTTCATCAGGATATCCAGCATGGCATAGGAATCTTTGCCACCGGACAGACAGACCATGACCTTGTCGCCATCTTCAATCATATTGAAGGCTTCAATCGCTTTGCCCATCTCACGGCGCAGGCGTTTCTGCAGTTTGTTCTGACGGGTCTTCAGTTTTTTCGCTTTATCAGCATTTTCAGCCGTAAGCTGGTCGGCAGGTTCAGTCATGGTCGCTCGAATGAATGGCTATTACAGAAAGGCGCGGATTATAGCGGAATTCAACGCCACTGGGGATGAAAAATACGCACCCGACGCATGATAGACTGGTCAACCACTACATTAGCTAACGCTTAATCAACTAAGGAGTTTTGCCATGGCGATATTGCGCCCTCTGTTACTCACAACCCTGCTATTACTAAGCCAGTGGGCCAGTGCAGGCCCGGTTATCAGCCTGACGCTGACCGGTGATTTTGACACCAACTATCAGAAAGTTTCCAGTGCACTGGAAGCGCATCGCTTTTTTGTCGTGTTTGAACCGAATATCGGCCAGTCCATCAGCCGCTTCGAGAAACGCTGGGGGGAAGATTATAACCGCAATGGCTTCACGGCCATGCGCTCACTGGTGTTCTGTAATCCCTGGTATGTTAACCAGATCAGCAATCAGGACCCGACGATGCTGGCATTATGCCCGCTGTCTGTCACCCTGACACAACAGGGCAACACCACCACCGTACACATGCTGCGTCCATCGGTGATTGGTCAGCACAGTCCAGCGAAGGCCCTGCTGGAAGAACTTGAAGGTGATTTACTCAAGGCACTTAAGAGCAGCGGCGCTAGCGAAAACTGATTATTGGTGGGTAACAAAACACGCCTTGCAGGGCCGAAATAAGGGTGTAGACTTGCGCCTTTTTCGAGGATTTTGAATCTGATGTACAGCGTTAAAGAGATGTTTTACAGCCTGCAGGGAGAAGGAGCACACACCGGGCGCACCGCACTGTTCTGTCGCTTTACAGGCTGCAACCTCTGGTCAGGCAGGGAGCAGGACCGCAGCAAGGCGGTTTGTGACTTTTGTGATACTGACTTCGTTGGCACAGATGGCGGCCATGGTGGCAAGTTTACCAGCGCCGAGCAGCTCGCCGAGCGGCTGCTAGAGCTGTGGCAGACACCATCGGAACAGGGCACGCCCTATGTTATTTTTACCGGTGGCGAGCCTGCCCTGCAACTGGACGAAGCCCTGATCGACAGCTGTCACGCCCGTGGTTTTGAGGTGGCCATTGAAACTAACGGTACCCGCCCTCTGCCCGCGGGCATTGACTGGGTCTGCGTCAGCCCTAAAGCCGACAGCGAGCTGGTGATCACCCAGGGTGATGAGCTTAAACTGGTGTACCCTCAGCCTGCCGCCTTGCCTGAACGCTTCGAATCGCTTCAATTCAGCCACTTTTTCCTGCAACCAATGGATGGCCCGCTGCGGGAAATGTTCACCCGGGACACGGTACAGTTCTGCCTGCGTAACCCCCAATGGCGCCTTAGCCTGCAGACGCATAAGCTGCTGGGTATCGAGTAAGCCCTGTCCTGTATCAGGCCACGTTACGCCGAGGCAGGTTGCGGTAACCGATCAGTACCAGCACCGGCAGATTCATCACCACCCCGTAACAGAGCGCGCTGGCCGATATCTGCGGGTCATGCAGCACCCCGGCGGTCACCAGCAGCGCTGTACCGGCATTCTGTACGCCAGTTTCAATCGCCAGCGTCAGCGCCTGTTCCGGTGGTAACTGCCACCACCGCGCCACCAGATACCCCAACCCCAGCGCCAGCATCATCAATAACAGTGCCGCCGGACCCACCGTCAGCACAATCTCAGCCAGCCGCGCCTGATTCGCCTTGATAATCCCCACCACCACAATCAATAGAAAGAGCAGTGACAGCCATTTTACCGGCACCTGCACCTTCAGACTGAGGCGGGGGGCATAATGACGCACCAGCATACCCAGCAACACCGGTACCACCGCAATCAGCACCAGCCGCGCCATCGTTGCCAGCACTGGAAAGCCGTCACTGCTGGCCAGGGGCATTAACCACTGCAGTGCAAGCCAGGTCAGCAGCGGCAGGCTTAACGGCGTCACCAGACTGGAAATCGCGGTCAGACTGATCGACAGTGCCGTGTCGCCACGCACCAGCAGGGTAATCATATTCGAGGTCGCCCCCCCTGGCGCAAATGCCACGACAAGCAACCCCACGGCCAGCGGTGGCGGCAGATTTAAAACACTGACCAGCCCCACTGCCAGCAACGGTAAACAGAACAACTGCAAGCTCAGACCCAACAGCACAGGCCCAGGCCGAGCCAGTAAGCGGCGAAAGTCAGCAAACTGTAATGTCAGCCCCACGCCGACCATAATGCAGAATAGCGCAACCGGTAAGACCAGTTGCGTCATATACGTTGCTGTCATATCAATTCACCCTCAGCGGCAAAAAATTGCCTGCGACAGTCTAAAGTCTGCTCAGGGTGGCAGCAACCGACAGCTAAAACCACCACCAGAGCCCGTGGAATCTGGGCTGGCACAGGCTACCCACAACTTCTGTGGATAAGTCTGTGAACAGAGTTGAAAAAAGCACCCGCAGCACCGTAAATACAGCCCCTACAGCGAATTGATCACTTTTTAACCACAAAAGATTAATCTTTTTAAAAACAATTAGTTAAAAATGTCAATGTCATTAAGGTCGTGTATTTTCTACCCACAACCCGGTAACTGTTCACAATATAAACAGCGATCAGCGCCGTGGGCATAAGTTTCCCTCACCCGCGACTTAAACACATTTAAACAGGTAAAATATTGCCGACAGCCCGTAATCAGGCATGATTGAAGTTGTCAGTAAAACAAAGCTCATTACTAACCCTTCGCTATGCAGGTGCCCATAACGATGTCTACGCCGCACAAAATTCAAACAGAAGCGATCAGGGTGACCTGGATCGGTGCCATTATCGATACTCTGCTGGGCATCAGCAAAATCATTACCGGCCTGCTCACACACTCCAGCGCGCTGGTCGCCGACGGCATCCACTCACTATCGGATCTGGCAACCGATGCCCTGGTGGTGGTCATGCTTCGCCTTTCCCATCAGCCACCGGACAAAGAACATCCCTGGGGCCATGGTCGTATTGAAACCCTTGGCACGGTGATTCTGGGCTGCATACTCATTGCTGTTGCCGGGGGCATGGCCTGGAACAGCATTCTCACCCTGCTATCTGACCAGACCCCACTGATCCCCAGCTGGCCAGGCCTGGTGGTTGCCCTGATCTCGATTGCCGCTAAAGAAGGCATCTATCGTTACACCCTGGCTGTCGGCCAGCGCATCAAGTCTGACCTGCTAATTGCCAACGCCTGGCATAGCCGTACCGATGCACTGTCTTCAGTGGTGGTTTTTATCGGTATTGGTGGCAGTATGATTGGGCTGGCATGGATGGACGCACTGGCAGCGGTGCTGGTAGCCGCCATGGTGGCACATATCGGCTGGGGACTGAGCTGGCGTAGCATCCAGCAACTGATTGATACAGCTCCTCCAGGCGAAGAACTCAGCGCCATTGCCCACACCGCCGCTGGAGTTGAAGGTGTCAAGGCTGTCCATGATATGAAAGTGCGGTATATCGGTTCAGAGCAGGCACTGGAATTGCATATTCTAATCGAACCGCTGTGCAGCGCCTCCGAAGGTCACTTTATTGCCGAGCAGGTCGGCAAGCATCTGCGCCAGCTGAACCCCCAGCTGCAACAGCTGATCATTCACGTCGATACCCGAAACGACCATAATGAACCCGACCCACCCTATCGGCCTTCCCGCTCAGAGCTTGAACCTCTGTTGCACAGCTGGCTGAACCAGCAGCAGCTGGAGCTGTTAAGGCTTGACCTGCACTATCGACGCGATACAGTGACGCTCGAACTCTGCCTGAACTGGACCAACAGATCACAGAGCCCACCACACGAACTGATCGAACGGCTACGTGAGCACCTGCAGCGCCCTGCCTGGCTGGAGCGCGTCCGCATCAGCTATGGAGTCGATGAATGAACAATTACCAGCGCCCGGCCGCCGCCCATGAGGTGGAACTGGAGATAAAGCGCAGCCGCTTTCTCGGCCTGGCCATGCCGGTGCGCGGTGTTGAAGACGCCCAGCACCAGCTGGCGACCATCCGCGCCGCCCACCCCCACGCCAACCATCACTGCTGGGCCAGAGTGTCAGGCCGCCCTGATGAAGTCCGGCTATGGGATAGCAGTGATGATGGCGAACCCCGGGGAACCGCAGGCAGACCCATGCTGCAAATTTTGCAACACAGTGGGCTGGGGGAAGTTCAGGTGGTGGTGGTACGTTACTTTGGCGGCATCAAGCTGGGTACCGGCGGGCTGATCCGCGCCTATGGCCAGTCAGTCAACGACGTATTAAACAGCCTGACACTGGAAACGGTTGTCGCCCGACAGGGCGTAACACTGAGTGTTCCTCACCCGCTGACCGGCGAACTCGAAGGGCTGATCCGGCAGTTGCAACTGCCCGTTGAAGACCGTCTCTGGCAGGCAGACTTTACCGTTCAGTTCAGCCTCAGCGCCGAGCAGCTGGCACAACTACGCCAGACACTGGGTCGATTTGCGGGCCAGTATCAACTCACCGTTGATGACTGAATCACCGGCCAATCAGCCTTCTGGCGAGAACCGGCGCTGATACTCAGCCTGGTCCTGCTGATAAATATCATGACGAAAATGTACCTGACCATCCTCGCTAAGCCAGGCAGTCCAGTAACTCAGATACAATGTCAGCCGCTGCGGCAATCGAAAATGACGGGTCTGCCGCGCCGCCAGTAAGCTATTCAGGCGCTGTGGTGACCAGCGCGCCTCACCCTGCACCAACAGTTCTGCCAGCAGGCGCGGTTTCTCAATACGGATACAGCCGGAACTGAATGCCCGGGCAGGTTCATTGAACAACGACCGCTGGGGGGTACCGTGCATATACACGGTATATCGGTTAGGAAAGGTGAATTTCAGTTTACCGAGTGGATTTGAGCCCCCCGGGGCCTGCCAGAAACGCTGCCGGGAGCCGACCGACCCCAGATACAGCCGCTGCCAGTCAAGCTCGGTCAGGCTCAGCTGTCGACGACCAGAGCCTCGCCCCTCCACCAGCTTCAGTCCTTTTCTGTCCAGTGCGTCAGGATCCGCTTTCAGGGCTGGCACAATGTCCTTATAAGCGATTCCTCTGGGCACATTCCAGTCGGGATGTACCACCAGTGTTTCCAGCTCGGAACTCAACTGCGGCGTCGGTCGGTCAGCCCGTCCGACAATCACTTTCATCGTTATCAATTCCCGGCCCTGGTCAATGTAGCGCAATTGATATTCAGGAATATTGACCTGCAGATAGCGCGCAGATGCCTGGGCATGGAATTGTTGCTGGCGACGCTGATTCAGCCGCAATTGCTGTAGTCGTTGCCTCGGTGGGACATTCAGTGCCCGGCGAGTCTCTGGGCCGACAATGCCATCCACTTTGAGGCCATGGCGATACTGGAAACGTCGCACCGCCGCGACCAGCGTCCCATCATAGGTTTGACTGCGAGCCTGGGGAGGTATCAGTAGCGGCTGATCTCCCAACAATGCCAGCCGCTGACGGATCAGTCCAACCTCAGCATGACGCTGCCCCTGACGAAGCAATCGGTGCCGGGTCAGGGTCGGCCATTGTTTACGTGCTGCCAGCTGCTGATAGCGCTGTAGCACCGGCGCGTAATTACCCCTCAACAGAGACAGGCTAACCACTTCCGTTTGCCCTGAATTCTGCGAAACTGATTGCTCCGGCATCGCATATACATCCCCTCCCAGCGGTAGCAGTACCATCCCTGCAACAACCGGCAAACGTGTGAAATAGCGCATCTGACTTGCTCTCGCTGAAACAGCGTTTAGTAAGTATGACTATTCCTGAGAGGCATAGTTTCGGTAACACCAGAATACCCAGTCAGGCCGACCTGACCGCAAGAGCTACCCGACCCGACAAAGTACCCGCTTATTCAGTAACCACATGTTTTTATTAAACTAGTTTCACCTGGCCCTTTCGCTGATAGATAAATATTCCACAACTGTCACAATAGCACTACAGCCCTGAACCACCGTATATCAGATACTTTAGGCTGAAAAGCACGAGTAACAACACGGCTATCGAGTCATGCTATTAGAGCCAGATCAACGAGAACAGCATTGACACCTGTACAGCTTACATTCAGGCAAGTTGAGGGTCGTGCTTATGGTAGACTTTCCAGCCATGCCCTTAATGTAAAGGGCCCGCATAAGGGCACTGGTTTAAGAAGATTCGAGGATCTCCATGAAGTTCGCTAAATCAACACATCAGGCCGCCAACTACCTGCGCAAAGCCGTACCGCTGATGGTCAAATACAATATCCCGCCTAACCCACTGAACTATGCACTGTGGTACACCTATGTTTCCCAGGAAGTGCCCGAGCTCAATCAGCGGCTGGATAAAACGCTCGAGACCTACGGCACCTGCCCCGGCATTGTCAGCGAGCAGATGTTCCGTGAACATATTATCGATGAAGAACTTGAAACGGCTGACGAATTTGAAGCCGGCCTGCTACGCACTGTTGATGTACTGAATCAGCAAGCCGTTGATACCGCTCAACACACTGAAGACTATTCGGAGATTCTGACCAGCAGTCTGGAAGCGTTTGACGATAATAATAACAATGAACCGCTGGAAGGTATCATTCGCCAGCTGGCAGCCAGCACTCAGGCCGTCAGCGAAACCACTCGAGCTTTCCAGCATCAGCTGGACGCCGCTCAGACAGAAATAGAAACGCTGCGCACCGAATTGAAGAAAAGCCGCCAGGATGCCCACATCGATCCTCTGACCGGCCTGTTCAATCGCCGTGTATTCGACAGTGAACTGGAACAGTTCAGTCTGGGGAAAAGTTCACAGCGGATGTCACTGATCATGATCGATGTCGACCATTTCAAGCGGTTTAACGACACATATGGCCACCTGATGGGTGATAAAGTACTGCAGTACGTGGGAAAACTGTTGCGTGAAAACTGCTGCCAGCCTGTTTTACCCGTCCGCTTTGGTGGTGAAGAATTCGCCGTACTGACACCGGGTTATAACATCACTGCCGCTGCCGATCTGGCCGAAGCACTACGTAGCAAGATCGAAGCGATCCGTATTCGGCAGCGCCGTACCGGTGATGTGATCAGTTCAGTTACCGCTTCATTCGGAATCAGCCAGTTACAGCCAGGCCAGAGCCCTGTCGAGCTGATAGAAGCGGCCGATAACGCCATGTACAAGGCCAAAGAAAACGGTCGTAATCGGGTCGAATGTGGGTAAACCAGCTCGAACTGGCTCTGTTTACACTCGCGTAAGATTGGCACAATAGCCCGTATGCCCATCTAGTTATAGATATAGCGAGCAATGGATCTGACTCTATGAACGAACTGCTACAACCTCTGGCAAACTGGTATGTGCCTTACCGGAGTGAGTGCGCCATGGCGATCATCGCCACCCTTCTGGTGCTTTACGGCGGTGATATTAATAACGCCATCAAACGGATGATTGCACCGCTGCATATCGCCCTGCGTACCGTCGTCTTTATCCTGGTATGTGCTTTCGGATACGGCATGTTCACCGTCTGGCTAACGCCGATTCTGGCGGGTCAGATCGCTCGCATTCCGACCATCTATGAAGCCCCCTCCGTACTGAGTTTCTTTATTATTCTGGGCAGCATGGCACAGAAGCAACGCCAAATATGAAGTAGCGCTTCTAATCTGGCATTACTAATTTTTATTAAAAAACCGCTAACACTTTTCCCCTCTGGGCCGTAAGCTATGCGGCCTTTTTGTGCTTATTTCAGGATGTAATCAAGCCAATGAACACAGGTGTGTTAACAGCTCTGGGGGCCTTTGGTATCTGGGGCTTTTTGCCGTTGTACTGGAAGGCGCTGGGCCAGGTGCCCGCGCTGGAGATCATGACCCACCGCATGGTCTGGTCGATGCTGTTTGTCGCTATTTTACTGTTCGCTCGCCGTAACTGGCAAACCCTGCGCGCGGCACTGCGCGCGCCCAGTACACTGCTCAATTCACTGACCTGCGCCCTGCTGCTGTCACTAAACTGGCTGACCTATATCTGGGGGGTCAATAACGGCTACATTCTCGAGACAAGCCTGGGCTATTACATCAATCCGTTGATGAATGTCCTGTTCGGAGTGCTGGTACTGCAGGAACGGCTACGGCCCACCCAGTGGCTATCAATCGCACTGGCCGCCATTGGCGTAATCTATATGACCCTCAGCTACGGTCAGCTACCCTGGATTTCACTGACCCTGGCCACTACCTTTGCCATTTATAGCTTGCTGCACAAACAGACCTCCCTTCCCGCCATGGAAGGGCTGGCACTGGAAACCGGCATGCTGTTCATCCCGGCCTTGCTGTACCTGCTCTGGCTGACCAGCCAAGGTAGCCAGAACTTTGGCCAGCAATCAACTGAGCAGGACCTGCTACTGATTGGCTCGGGCGTCATCACCGCCGTACCACTGCTGCTATTTGCTTTCGCGGCACAACGGATTTCCCTGACAACGCTGGGGATTTTGCAATACCTGGGCCCGACTATTCAGCTGCTGATCGGCATCTGGGTCTACAACGAAAGCTTTGACGGCGCTCGTGCGGTTGCCTTTATTATGATCTGGGCCGCGCTGGCTCTTTATACGCTGGAAAGCCTGCACTTCCACCAGCGCAAGCGTAAAGCCCGTCAATCCGCGCACATACCATCCTGATAAGAAGAACGTAAATGCCAGTGTTTGATACATATCAATCACTGGCCAGCTGAGAGCGCTTTTATGGCTGACATTGTTTAGACTGCGCGCTCCCAAAAGAACAGGTGTTCAACTACCCAATATGACCAGCAAAAGTGATCAGCCCACAGCACCTTCTATTACCACCTTTCTGGTACAGCGCTCAGTCTTCTTTTCTGTGCTGGGTTTTCTGGCAATTTTTTTCATCGCTACTCAGGCTTACCAGACCTCCGTCGAAAAAAGCGCCGAGGGAATAGCTGATACCATCGCCAAAAGCACTTTCAACGCGATGTACCTTGTCATGAGCCAGGGCTGGAATCGCAGTCAGCTGGACACCTTTATGGACGAGCTGGAGCAAGGCAACCACAACAGTAACCTGAGCCTGACGATTTACCGCGCCGCGCCCGTCACCCAGCTTTATGGCAGCATCGAACAGCCGGTTTTTGATGACCGTATCAATGAAGCCATCAACACCGGCTTGCCTCACCTGCGCAGCCAGGATGACCGCCTGCGCTACCTCTACCCGCTACTGGCTGAACGCCGCTGCCAAGCCTGCCATACCAACGTTGAAGTTGGCGACACCCTGGGGCTGATTGAAGTTAACCAGGACCTCAATCCACAAATGTCCCAGGCTCGACAGACCCTGATCGCTTACCTGGCACTAATGGCCCCGATACCATTGCTGTTTGCCTGGCTGGCAATTCGCCAGATTCGGTTCGCCATGGACCGTTCCGTTAGTGCTCTGCGCCGCGACATTGCTCAGGTCGCTACCATTGCCGATCTGACCGATTTTGAAGTTAACAGCCATGATGTACGCTTCCGGGAGCTGCAAGCCATTTTCCACCAGGTACAGGAACTGGGGGAAAAACTGCGCGGTATTGCCGTTGATCGTGACCTGCTGGAATTTGAAATTCGTTTGCTGGAAAAGTTTGTCATTACCTCTGAAGTGGTCCGCGACTGGCGCGAATACGTCAAAGACCTGATGCAGGATATCAACCGGGTGATCCACACCCACACCATGTTTTCCATTTTCAAGGTGGATGACGAGCAGTTCGATCTGGAAATTTTCTGGCTACGCCCCCCCAGCAAGGACAGTCGCGAAGGCATGGAAGCTGCGATTCTCAAGCGCCTGCAACAGCCCGAGAGCCCGTTCAGTCTCAGCGAAATTAAAGTTCGTCACAATATCAGCCAGCATGATGGCCCACCGCTGGTACTTGAGCAGCAACAGATTGAACTGCAAACAAAATCTCTGCTGGTTGAAGCACCTAAAATTGGCGGTATCGTCGGCGTCGGTGTACAGGCTGAAATCATGCGTGATGACACCCGGCGGCTGGTGCTGGAGAGTATTCTCTCCACCCTGCTAAACGTCGTCGGTTCGGTCAAAGCGATCTACAAATACACCCGGGATCTTGAGTACTACGCCACCCGTGACCCACTGACCAACCTGTACAACCAGCGAATGTTCTGGGAACTGCTGGACTACGAACTGGACCGGGCCGATCGTCACGGTTACAGCGTGGCGCTGATGATGATCGACCTGGACAACTTCAAGGCGATCAATGACGGCTATGGCCACAGTGCCGGAGACCGGCTGCTGGCCCTGTTTGCTCAGACGCTGAGCGACGCCCTGGATAACGGTGAAATTCTCTGTCGCTATGGTGGTGACGAATTTGTTGTCGTGGTACCCGAAGCCGACATGGAGCGGGCCGCCAGAATCAGTCAGCAGCTGCTGGAACAGATCCAGCAGCTCGCCCTCAGCCACGAAGGCACCGAACTGCATATTACTGGCTCCGTCGGTGTCGGTATCTACCCCGAACATGCCGACAACCGTAAGGACCTGTTCCTGTTCGTCGACAACCTGATGTATCGGGCCAAATCCTCCGGTAAAGACTGTGTCAGTCTGCCCCGTGAAGGCGACCTGGTCGATATATTCAAGGATATGTCCGATAAGACTCTGCTGGTGAACCAGGCGATCGAGGAACGCAGCCTGATACCCGTCTTCCAGCCGATTATGGCCACCGCAAGCGGCGAAACCCATGCGGTTGAGGTACTCAGTCGAATTCAGCTGACCGACGGCAAACTGATGTCCGCCAGTGAATTTATCGAGATCGCCGAATCAACCGGTAAAATCCACCTGCTCGATTACATCATGATGGACAAAGCCTTTGCCCACGCCCACAGCGTCGGTTATCAGGGACTGCTGTTTATCAACCTGTCACCCCGCTCCGTGGTTGTCGCTGACTTTCTCAAGGAGGTTAAAGCCATGGCAAAAAACCACTCCATCATCCCTGAGAATGTAGTATTCGAGATTACTGAGCGTGATTCAGTAAAAAACCTTAGCGTGCTGGAGCAGTTTGTCCGCAACCTGAAAGACCACGGATTCAAACTGGCCATTGATGACTTTGGCTCCGGCTTTTCATCCTTCCATTACCTCAAACACTTCCCGATCGATTTCGTCAAAATCGAGGGTGAGTTTATTGCTAATATGGCCCACGACCCACGTGACCGGGCCTTTGTGAACAGCATCGCCCAGCTGTCACAACAGCTAAAGGTTGAAACTGTAGCCGAGTTTGTCGAATCCGAAGCCGTACTCGAACAGGTCCGCCAGGCAGGTATCACCTATGCTCAGGGTTATCATATCGGTAAACCCTCGCGGACTATTCCTCGACACAGCGGGCTCGCCGTAAACCCCACACCGGAGAACAGTCCCCATGTGCATGGATAATCCTGAGCAACAGATTCTCGACAGCTGGGCGATCAACGCCCAGCCCTGGACTCAGGCAGTACGCGAAGGCCAGATTCTCAGCCGTACCCAGCTGACCAACCAGGCAATCGTTGATACCGTCCTGTGTCACCACCCGGCCCAGGTACTGGACCTGGGCTGCGGCGAGGGCTGGCTAAGCAGAGCCCTGACTGCTGGCGGCTGTCAGGTCACCGGGGTCGATGCCATCCCGGCGCTGATTGATCAGGCCCGCGCCAGCGGCCAGGCGGAGTATCGGCTGTGTAGCTACCAGCAACTTATTGACGGTCAGTTAGAGCTGCACGTCGACTGCATCGTCTGCAATTTTTCATTGTTTGGCGAACACAGCTGCCAGGCACTGCTAAACGCACTACCCGCACTGCTCTCCCCTGACGGCCAGCTGATTATTCAGACCCTGCACCCACTGAGCGCCTGTGGCGACCACCCCTATACCGACGGCTGGCGTGACGGCAGCTGGCAAGGTTTTAGTGAGCAATTCAGTCAGCCTGCGCCCTGGTATTTCCGTACCCTGAACAGCTGGCTGACACTATTGCAGCACAGCGGCTTTACCTTACAGGCCCTGGATGAACCGACTCAGGCAGGCAGCACAGAGCCCGCCTCCATTATCTTCACCGCTACAGTGACCTGATTCCTCTCCATTACCCAATCTGGGCGCCTGGCTGCTTTCCCAAGTCCCCACATCGCTGTAAAATCAGTTCTTTTCGCAAGAATAATGGGATGACGTAATGGGCCGCGCCTTTCAGAACCGCAAAGAATCCATGGCGAAAACTTCAGACGCCAACGCCAAGGTGTACAGCAAGTACAGCCGCGAAATATATGTCTGTGCAAAATCCGGCGGCGTAGAGCCAGAGGGGAATCTGGCACTGCGTAGCCTGATCGATCGTGCTAAAAAAGATCAGGTACCGGGTCACGTCATCGACAAAGCACTTGATAAAGCGAAAGGCGGCGGCGGTGAAGACTTTGCCCGCGCCCGCTACGAAGGTTTCGGCCCTGGTAACTGTATGGCCATCATCGACTGCCTGACCGATAACCCGAACCGTACCTTTGGTGATGTACGCAACTGCTTTACCAAAACAAAGAGTAAAATCGGTAACTCCGGCAGTGTCAGTCATATGTTTGACCACAGCGCCATCTTCGTATTCGCTGGCGATGACGAAGAAGCAACACTGGAAGCACTGATGATGGCTGATGTCGATGTCACCGACATCGAATGTGAAGGTGGCAACCTGACCGTCTTTTCTCCTCACACTGAATACGCCAAAACCCGCAATGCACTGATCGAAGCCTTTGGCGAAATTGACTTTGAAGTCGACGAGATTCAGTTCCTGCCTCAGAATATGACTCCGGTAACCGGTGATGATGTCGCTATGTTCGAGAAGTTTATGGACATGCTGAACGAGCTGGACGACGTCCAGAACATCTACCACAACGCTGAGCTCTAACCCTCGGCAGAGTGTGTAGAGAGGGGTCACAGGCCCCTCTCAGTTTTAACACAACCAGGCTTTACCACTTAATCTGGTCACACCGACTAGCCAGTATCAGCTACCCGATACAGACACGCACCTTATCCGACATCATCACCGCCGTAACTGCGTACGGGCCTGCAAGCAAGCCATTCCGAGGTCCATAGATGGCACTATAGTTAGCCTGAATACGGCGAGCACCATCACGGTCCTTCAACTGTAAAAAAGCTTGCTGGATATTCTGATCACGCTACTGTTGCATCTACCTGCATGGACTGGGGGCTTTGCGAGTGTAAAGCCAACGGTAATACCCACTTCGCGATACATCAAACAGCCGGGCCATTGCATTCAGGGACAACACGTCATGGTTATCATGCATGAGCTGAAACCGTACTACTTTTGGTTCTTTGCGAAGTAGACTGACTACGACATTAGCCGTACGAGCCACATTGTCACTGGCCAGTCACATTTCATATCGTCGATAATAGAGATCAAACATTCATTTCAGCCGGGTCAGACCTGAAACCTTATGTCGTTGAAATCTCGCATGCTGCTGCTCGCAATTGTACCTCTGGTACTGGTTGCCTCAGCCATTACCCTGATAAGCCTCAACCAGGCGCGCCAGTTGTCGGAACAGGACATCCGCACTTTTGAGGAAAAATTACTCACCTCGAAGCGCAATGAACTACAGAACTATGTCAGCCTGGCGATGACCTCCATTGAACATTTACTGCACCAGCCCAACCCGGATAAAAGCCGTATCAAACAGGTCCTCAGCCGACTGACCTACGGTCAGGACAGTTATTACTTTGCCTACACCCAGGAGGGCACGAATCTGATTCACCCACGCCAGCCCAGTCTGGAAGGTCAGAACCTGTACGACTACCAGGACCGTGAAGGTAACTATACTATTCGGGATCTCCTGAACGTCGCTCAGCAGGGGGGATTTCACCGCTACCTGTGGAGTAAACCCTCCAAAGGCGATCAGGAAGTTAAACTCAGTTACGTGGTCACGCTGCCCCAACTGGGCTGGATGATGGGTACTGGACTCTACATTGACGACATCGCCGCTGAAGTAACCGCTGCTCGAGAAAAAGCAGAAGAAAATATCCTTCAGACCTTTGTCACGGTACTGGTACTGGTCACCGTTACCATCGTGGTACTGGTACTGGCAATCATCCTGATCAATATCCGTACAACGGTGCAGGCTGATGAACGAATCCGACAACTGGCACAACGCTACATACAGTGGCAGATAAGTCAGCGCCACCGCTTTGCCAGAGAACTGAAAGAGGATGTCGCGCCTCTGTTACAAACCTGCAGCGTCGGCCTGCACGCGACAAACACTCACGACCTGGCAAGTCGGCTGGCAAGCATCTCCCAGCCATTGCAGCAGGCTTTGGTCCGGCTGGATGAAATCTCACAGCAGTTGCGACCCAGCCCACTGGATGAGCTGGGGCTAAAAGAAGCACTGCGCCAGCTGGCAAATGAATGGCAGCAGCAGATGAGCATACCAATCACTCTGCGTATCAGGCTCCCGGCAGAACGACTGCCCGATGAGATAGAAAACACGCTGTATCGTATCGCTGAAGAAGCGCTAAGTAACAGCGCTCATCACGCAGAAGCAAACCAGGTCAAACTGCATCTGTGGTCTGAAGACCATAGCATCTGCCTGGAGCTGGAGGACGATGGCAAAGGATTTTATGCCGAGGAGGCTGGCTCCGGCCTGGTAAAAATGCGTGAACGGACCGAATTGCTGAGCGGCAGCTTCGAGCTACTGAGTAAACCAGGCCAGGGCACACTGATCAGAGCAACCTTACCCGGCCACAGTCATACCTGAGCGACTATATCCTTGATAAACGGGCCTGGCTGAGAATATGCCTGCCGTTTATTGAGCGCTGTGCCGACGGTTCTCCCTGTCCCCCTCCCTCGACCCGGCACAAGCATCCCCCCAGGCTGATGATGAACACTAAAATTGGCTGGCCAACGGCAGTGATAAGCGGTTCATTAGCGCCGGGAAAAAGCGTAAAATTCCCGGTTCCTATTTATTCATTCAAGACAGAAGCCTACCTGCGATGACCGAAAAGCGTAAGATTCTCGTTACCAGTGCTCTGCCCTACGCCAATGGCCCGATTCACCTGGGCCACCTGGTGGAATATATCCAGACGGATATCTGGGTTCGTTTCCAGAAACAGCGCGGCCATGCCTGCACCTATGTCTGTGCAGACGACGCCCATGGCACGCCGATCATGCTTAAAGCAGATCAGATGGGAATCTCACCACAGCAACTGATTGATCAGGTCAGCCAGGAGCACCAGCGCGACTTCAGCGGTTTTATGGTGGGCTTCGATAATTTCTATTCCACCCATTCGGATGAGAACCGCGATTTCGCTTCGCTGATCTATACCCGCTTGCGTGACAAAGGCCATATCTCACAAAAAACCATCACTCAGGCCTACGACCCTGAGAAAGAGATGTTCCTGCCGGACCGTTTCGTCAAAGGAGACTGCCCTAAATGTGATGCGCCTGATCAGTACGGCGACTCCTGTGAGAAGTGTGGTGCCACTTACAGCCCGGTAGACATGAAAAATGCTTACTCCGCCGTATCCGGTGCCAAGCCGATTGAAAAAGAGTCTGAGCATTACTTCTTCAAACTGGGTGATTTCGAGAACTTCCTCCGCAACTGGGTTGATAACCACGTACAGTCGCAGATGGTGCATAAACTCAACGAGTGGTTCGAGTCCGGCCTGCAGAACTGGGATATCTCCCGTGATGCACCGTACTGGGGGTTTGAGATCCCGGACGCACCCGGCAAATTCTTCTACGTCTGGCTGGATGCGCCCATCGGCTACATGGCCAGCTTCAAGAACTGGTGTGATAAGAACGGCGTTGATTTCGACGAATACTGGAATGAGTCCTCTGATACCGAGCTATACCATTTTATCGGTAAAGACATCGCTTACTTCCATACCCTGTTCTGGCCTGCAATGCTGGAAGGTGCCGGATTCCGCAAGCCAAACGGCGTATTCTGCCATGGCTTCCTGACCGTAGATGGTCAGAAGATGTCGAAATCCCGCGGTACCTTCATCATGGCGCAAACTTACCTGAACCACTTGCGCCCTGAATACCTGCGTTACTACTTCGCTGCCAAGCTGGGTTCCGGTATCGACGATATCGACCTCAACCTGGAAGACTTCCGCATGCGCGTGAATGCCGACCTGGTTAACAAGGTGATCAATATCGCCTCCCGCTGCGCCGGCTTTATCAAGAAGAAGTTTGATGGCCAACTGGGCAACCGCCTGGTGAACGAAGCGCTCTATGCCGAAGCAATCACCACCAGCGACGCAATCGCCCAGGCTTACGAAAACCGTGAGTACTCCCGTGCCATGCGCGAAATCATGGCCATCGCTGACAAAGCTAACCAGTACATTGATGCAGCGGAGCCATGGGTACTGGCCAAGCAGGAAGGTAAAGAACAGGAGGTGCAGGATTGCTGCACCATGGGTATCAACCTGTTCCGAGTGATTATCTCCTGGCTGGCACCCGTACTGCCGGAAGTTGCTGATGAAGCAGCAGCATTCCTGAACATTGATAACTTCGACTGGGATGCCATTAAGCAACCACTGCTGGATCACCAGATCAATAAGTTCAAACCACTGATGCAGCGCGTTGACGAAGATAAAATCAACGCTTTGATCGAAGATAGCAAAGCGACTATGGCAACACTGGCAGCGGCTGCACCAACAGCCCCCGCAGTGGAAAAAACACCACTGCAGGAAACGCCGATCGCCGATGAGATCAGTTTCGATGACTTCGCCAAAGTTGATCTGCGCGTCGCCCGCATCGCTAAAGCCGAACACGTAAAAGGTGCCAACAAGCTGCTCCAGCTGACCCTGGATCTGGGCGGTGAAACCCGCAATGTATTCGCCGGTATCAAATCCGCCTACAACCCGGAAGATCTGGAAGGCAAGCTGACCGTCATGGTGGCCAACCTGGCACCACGCAAGATGAAGTTCGGTATGTCGGAAGGTATGGTGCTGGCAGCAGGGCCCGGCGGTAAGGATCTGTGGATTCTTGAGCCTCATGATGGTGCTCAGCCAGGTATGCGTATCATGTAACTGCCGTTCACAGACGAGCTTTACAATAAAAAAGCCCACACCCTGCCGGTGTGGGCTTTTTAGTTCAGAGCAGACTCAGTCTGGAGTGATATCAGGCGGCCTGCTCAAGCGCCTGCAACATTTTCACCCGCTCCCTGGTCAGCTGATTAATCCAGTGCATGACCTCTTCACTGGCCTTCTCCGCTGACTGCATCTGTTTCACAATGCTGTCACGCAATGCCTGATCGGATTGCCAATCTTGCTTACTGATCGCCAGCGCACGCTGCACAGCGGTATGCACCTCAGCGTGAGGCTTTTCCATATTGCGATAGCAGTCAGTATCGTGATAAAACGCCTTGCCATCTCCTTCGTAATACCAGCGCCCCAACCGGCACGTTTTATGGTCAACCCGAACCGCTTCATGGGCCTGTCCGGTTTCATCGTCCTGTTCCAGCGCAACATAGCCATTCTGCTTGTAAATGACATGATCAAGTTTAACCAGCGAGTGGTAAATCAGCGCACAGACATTATCAACCTGTCGGGCGGCGGTGTCAGACGAGCCCACGACCCAATTAAACTGGTTTTCAAAGTCTTCAATCATCAGGCTCATGTTCTGCGTCACCTGGTGGGAGTGGTCGGAAATACGGCTGACATCGGTCATCCGCCGACTGAAATCGGACAGAATACGATCGACCGACTCGGCCGTCTCCTTGGTGCGTTTGGAAAGCGATTTGACCTCATCGGCCACAACCGCAAACCCCTTACCAGACTCACCGGCACGGGCGGCCTCGATCGATGCGTTCAGAGCAAGCAGGCTGGTCTGATCGGCGATATCTTTGATCGTCAGTAATGATTCAGCCACCTCTTCGCTATCTCGACTCAGAATCGACACAACATCACTGACTTCTTTAACCGTGCCGGTAATATCATCAATGGAAGTACGAATCTGCTCAACAGCATTCAGACTTTTACGCGCTTCAGAAGCATTGCCACGGGCCTGCTCCCCCACTTCCCGGGTATCTTCATCAATCAGGGTAAGGTCCGATTGGGATTCCTGCAGGTTTTTGATCAGGCTTTCGGTGTTCAGTCGATGGAGCTTGGACGCCAGATCATTACGGTTAATAAGCTTAACGTTCTCTCTCATCGCCTGCACTGACTCATCAATCGCCTCCAGCGAACTACCCATCCGCCCCGGCAAACCGCTACCCAATGGATGACGACTATAGTTACCCTTAGCCACTTCGGTAAAACAGGTATCCACTTCCTTGAAGTAAGTTTCTACCCGGTCCAGCAGATCATTCAAAGACCAGGCAACTCGCCCCAGCTCACCCAGCCCCTTGGTATTGCTAACGCGATGATGCAGCTCGCCACGGGCACTCATATCCAGGGTATATTCCACCCGCTTGAGTGTTTCGACCATTCGTAGCGCCTGAAAAATCTGCAGCCCTAATAAAGCCGATACCAATAGCCCCCCGGCCAGTAACCAGTAATCGAGGCCATAACTCCAGGTGCACCAGCCAAAGCAGGCGGCCAGTAGCAAATAACACAGAGACGACCCCGTAACAAACTGAGTACGTAGAAAGGGAATACTCTTACTGACCCGGTTTTTAATGCTCCTTGGCATTCTTTCCATTCCTTATAACGATCCGTGTCGATAGAGATGCAATGCCACCTGGCTGTAACTCAGCCCTGTAGAATCAACCCAATCCGTGAGAAATTTCATGGACTCATCAATGGCCGAACTCCCTCTCCCGGCCATCTCAATCTCGCACATCTTTTTATACAGGGGGATTACAGCCTCAATTGCCTCGCGGGATGGTTTACGCCGCACAGAGTAATAACCACGGACCTCGCCTTTTTCGTCCAGATCCGGCGTTACATTAGCGAAAACCCAGTAGAAGCTGCCATCCGAACACAGATTTTTGACAAAACCAAAAAACTCGCGGCCTGAACGCAAAGATTGCCACATCATTCGATACACACCCCTGGGCATATCCGGGTGCCGAATAATACTATGCGGTTGTTGCAGGAGCTGCTGTTCAGTAAAACCTGCAATCGACATAAAGTGGCGATTCGCATAAGTAATATTACCTTTCAGACAGGTCTTACTAACAATCAGGTCACCGTTGTTTAATAAGATTTCATTATTGCTTGGTGCTATGGGTTGAGACATCCGAACCTCTTATACCCAATATGTTATAGAACCGACGGCAGCCTTTTATCTTTCCCTGGGGTGAGTTTCACCCAGGCCAACCATCACAACCTCCACACACTTTTTATACCGCCTCTAGCGCCGATTAACCACCGCTAAGCTTTAGCCTTTTGGGTAATGACACCTGTATTGGATCAACTTTTTATCATTAACACCAAAGGCCTGAGCCTTATTAAGCAACCAGAATATAGAATGTTCGACCGATGATAAAACTGACGCTTACTCAGGATTGATCTGGCACCGGATAAAAAAATGCCCGCTCAATGGCGGGCAAAACAAGAAGGAAGGGGCAAGGGTCACCTTGCAACAAGACTGCCGTGCAGGCAGCCCCTACCAACCTGAGTGAAGACAAAGGGCATCGCCATAACAGCGACACCCTGAGCAATCAATTTAATCTGGCGTTTACAGCTGCGCTTCCAGCTGAGGCATTACCTCAAACAGATCCGCTACCAGACCATAATCAGCCACCTGGAAAATTGGGGCTTCTTCGTCTTTGTTGATTGCTACGATAACTTTGGAGTCTTTCATGCCTGCCAGATGCTGGATTGCACCAGAGATACCCACGGCAATGTACAGATCAGGCGCGACAATCTTACCGGTCTGACCGACCTGCATATCGTTAGGAACGAAACCAGCGTCAACCGCCGCACGGGAAGCACCAACAGCAGCACCCAGCTTGTCCGCTACGTTCTCCAGCAGAACAAAGTTTTCACCGTTACCCATACCACGGCCACCAGAGACAATGACGTCTGCAGCGGTCAACTCAGGGCGGTCTGATACGGCAACTTCTTCACCGACAAACGCAGAGATCGCCGCATCATGCGAACCAGCAACCGTTTCAACCGCAGCACTACCGCCTTCAGCAGCCGCTGCATCAAAACCGGTGGTACGCACAGTAATCACTTTGATCGCATCCAGTGCCTGTACCGTCGCAATGGCGTTACCGGCATAGATTGGCCGAACAAAGGTATCTGCAGACTCGACACGAATAATGTCGGACACCTGAGCAACATCCAGCAGCGCAGCAACACGCGGAAGGGTATTTTTGCCATTGGTCGTCGCCGGAGCAACAACGTGGCTGTAATCTTTACCCAGCTCAGCGACCAGCAGAGAAACGTTCTCAGCCAGCTGGTGCTCATAGGCAGCATCATCAGCCAGCAGTACTTTAGTAACACCGCTCACTTTGGCAGCGGCATCCGCAACCGCCTGAGCACCGCTACCAGCGACCAGCATATGGATATCATCGCCCATCTGGCTTGCTGCGGTTACCGCATTCAGCGTGGAGCCCTTGAGAACAGCGTTATCATGTTCAGCAATTACCAGAATAGCCATCAGATCACCTTCGCTTCATTTTTCAGTTTTTCAACCAGCTGCTCAACGCTGTCTACCTTGATACCCGCACTACGCTCTGCAGGTGGTTCAACTTTCAGCAGTTTTGTACGTGCGCTCACTTCAACACCCAGATCAGCCGGGGTTTTAGTTTCCAGCGGCTTACGCTTGGCTTTCATGATGTTTGGCAGTGAAGCATAACGCGGTTCATTCAGACGCAGATCGGTCGTAACAATGGCAGGCATGTTCAATGCAACCGTCTGCAGACCACCGTCAACTTCACGGGTAACCAGCGCTTTTCCATCTTCGATTTTCAGCTCAGAGGCAAACGTACCCTGCGGCATACCGCTCAGGGCAGCCAGCATCTGGCCGGTCTGGTTATTGTCGGAGTCAATCGCCTGCTTACCCATGACAATCAGGTCAGGCTTTTCTTCATCGACAATCTTCGCCAGCATCTTGGCGACAGTCAGTGATTCCAGCGCCTCATCTGTTTCTACATGGATGGCGCGGTCTGCGCCCAGCGCCAGCGCTGTACGCAGCTGTTCCTGAGCCGCTTTTGGCCCCATGGATACAGCAACAATCTCAGTCGCAGTCCCTGCTTCTTTCAGGCGTACTGCCTCTTCTACCGCAATTTCACAGAACGGGTTGATGGCCATTTTGACATTGGCCAGATCCACATCTGTATTATCCGACTTCACACGTACTTTGACGTTGTAGTCAATCACTCGCTTTACAGTTACAAGCACTTTCATCTGACTGAACCCTTATTGTTGTCATTCGATACAACATCTAACTATGTGGCCACAGCATACCGACTGAGACGAAATAAGCAATAACCCTTACATTCACTCTTTCGACCCGGGCACATCTGCTGCGGTTTATCTTTGGTACCCTGATTTGAAAATAGGGGTATACACCTATAATATGACATCTACGCAAATAACTGCGACATCGTTAACGTGCCACAAGCCCGGTCAGGCATCACAAAATGATCGAATTTGTACCCTGAAAGTATCATTCCTGGCATAGGCCAGCCGGTACAGATGCAGTAGGCTATGTAGCACCAGGTGTGACCCTGCTGGCAAGTAATGCCCGGCAATCCACACCCGATAATAATAATGCGCTAATGAGAGAGGGTTGAGCCGTGACTCGTGAGTCAATGGAGTTTGATGTTGTTATCGTAGGGGCAGGCCCGGCAGGCCTGTCAACCGCATGCCGCCTGATGCAGCTGGCCCAGGAAAAAGAACAGGAGCTGACAGTCTGCGTCGTCGAGAAAGGCTCTGAGGTCGGTGCACATATTCTGTCTGGTGCGGTGATTGAGCCCCGCGCCCTGAATGAACTGTTCCCGGACTGGCAGGAGATGGGCGCACCGCTGAAAACAGCGGTCACCCAGGATCAGATTCTACTGCTGCGTGACGCACAGAAAGCGATTGAAACCCCGCATATGCTGGTGCCTAAAACCATGCATAACGACGGCAACTACATTGCCAGCCTGGGTAACCTGTGTCGCTGGCTGGCAGAACAGGCTGAGGGACTGGGTGTTGAGATTTTCCCAGGCTTCGCCGCCGCTGAAGTGCTGTACAACAAAGATGGCAGCGTCAAAGGTATTGCGACCGGCGACATGGGCATCAGCGAAGCCGGTGAACAGAAAGACAGCTACATGCCTGGCATGGAGCTCCACGCCAAATACACCCTGTTCTCCGAAGGCTGTCGCGGCCACCTGGGTAAAGAGCTGATTGAAAAATTCGCCCTGGACAAAGGCACTGATGCCCAGCATTACGGTCTGGGCATGAAAGAACTGTGGGATATCGACCCGGCCAAACACCAGCCGGGGCTGGTTGTGCACGGTGCCGGCTGGCCTCTGACCGACGCCAGCGGTGGTTTCTTCCTCTATCACGCCGAAGACAATCAGGTGGTTGTGGGTCTGATTATCGACCTCAACTACAACAACCCGCACCTGAGCCCATTCGACGAATTCCAGCGCATGAAGCACCACCCGGAACTGGCTAAATATCTGGAAGGCGGCACACGCGTCTCCTACGGTGCACGCGCCATCACCAAAGGTGGCTTTAACTGCGTACCGAAGATGACCATGCCAGGCGCACTACTGGTTGGCTGTGATGCAGGCACCCTGAACTTCGCCAAGATCAAGGGCACACATACCGCAATGAAGTCCGGCATGCTGGCTGCAGAAGCGATGTTTGAAGCCCTGCAGGTCGGTGATGACGGCGGCCACGAGCTGACCAACTTCACCGATATGTATAAAGACTCCTGGCTGTATGAAGAGCTTTATAATTCTCGCAACTTCGGCCCAGCCATGCATAAGTTCGGCATGATCATGGGCGGCGCGTTCAACTTTGTTGATCAGAATATCTTCGGCGGCAAGCTGCCGATTACCCTGCATGACGATACCCCGGACTACGCCAACATGAAACTGGCATCTGAGTGCGCGAACATCGACTATCCGAAGCCCGATGGCAAACTGAGTTTCGACAAACTCAGCTCGGTATTCCTGTCGAATACCAACCACGAAGAAGACCAGCCATGTCACCTGCAACTGAAAGATGCTGAGGTGCCACTGCGCGACAACCTGCCTAAATTTGCAGAACCTGCCCAGCGCTACTGCCCGGCAGGCGTATACGAAGTGGTAGAAGATGAGGAAGGCGCCCGGTTCCAGATTAACTCCCAGAACTGTCTGCACTGTAAAACCTGTGATATCAAGGACCCAGCCCAGAATATCCGCTGGGTGACTCCTGAAGGTATGGGTGGGCCTAACTACCCGAACATGTAATTATTTACGGATTACAGCCACAAAAAACGGAGCCCTCAGGCTCCGTTTTTTTATCAGCAAAAAAAGATTAGTGCACGTGACCGTGCTCTACCTCTTCTTCAGTGGCATCGCGTACCGCGATCACTTCAACTGCAAACTGCAATGTTTCACCGGCCAGCGGATGGTTGCCGTCCAGTGTGATGCCGTCTTCTTCAACCTTGATGACTTCAACAGGCTGCTCACCCCATGGCACCTGTGCCATGAACTGCATGCCCACTTCAACGTTATCCACGCCGTCAAAGTTATCAACGGGTACTTTCTGTACCATCTCGTCGTGTTTTTCACCGTAGCCATCTTCTGGTGCAACGGTCACATCCAGCTTGTCACCAACGGTCTTTTCTGCCAGCGCATCTTCCAGACCAGCAACAATATTACCCGCGCCGTGCAGGTATGCTAATGGCTCTTCACCTACAGAGCTATCCAGCACTTCGCCGCTTACATTGGTCAGGGTGTAGTGGATGGTCACTACTTTGTTTTCGCTGATCTGCATTTGCATCTCCAGTGAGGCTTTCGCCGTATAAAAAATAAGAAACGCCAACTATAAAGATTCATGCCGGACAAGGCGAGCACTCAGATCAAATTGATTCAATAACGGCGTAACCCCTCACCGCCGCGTAACCAGCGGTTATCAGGATTGAGGTGAACACCACCGACCCAGCGATCAATCAGATGGCTATCCAGCCAGTTACCCTCGCCAGATAACAGCACCTGACCTGCCTCAGTCAGCCGCAGTTGCTGCTCACGAAACGCCGTACTGGGCGCAAACAAATCTGGCAATGCGAAGGTCTCGCCATCCACACAGGTCGGCAGCGACCCTCGGACACCGCGCCAAAAAGAACGCTTTTAATAACGACACCGACCAGATTTAATTGCGTGCATCATCCAGCCAGCGCAACTCTTCCGGTGCCAGCCAGGCCTGGTCCAGCAACTGTGCAGCCCAGTGCTCCGTTGCTTCCAGTTGTTGTAACATCATCACTGACGTGACTTTGACGGCAGGTACATCGCTCCACATCGCCGACGCAAGGCAATGCCAGTGGCGAGCTTGCACCGCTGTGGGTTTCACCAGCTGGTTACGGCAGTCATCACAGATCATAATGCAGTGTTCCAGATCCGGCGTCTGGGGCGAAGGAGGAACTTCGTGGACGAACAGTTTCACACCCTGAGCATCACACAACTCACAGTGAGAACCGCAACGACGCACCAGCTCCTTGCCAAAGATCGCCAGCCCCGTGGTGCGGATTCTGGTTTTCTGGTTCCTGGACATGTTTTTGACCTCAAGTTTATAAGCTATACGCTTAGACTTGATATAGATCAAAAATTCACCAGAAAACAGAATTTAAGCCACCGATGTGACCCACTAAGCGAAAAAAGATGAGGAAGCATCGGCCTGACTGCAAACAACAAATTTGCAGCAACAGGCCGAAGGATCTGTGCAGGTAGATCTATCAGAACAGGTCTGATGGGGGCTCACGCCTGTGGTTTTTTCACGCCAAAGCAATGCTCATTACCTGGAAATGTTCCAGCACGAACATCGGCCGCGTACTGACGTGCGGCTTCACCTAACTGAGTGCCCAGCTCAGCGTAGCGTTTAACAAATTTCGGCGTGAAATCACCGAACAGGCCCACCAGATCATCGGTCACCAGCACCTGGCCATCACAGGCAGCAGAGGCCCCAATACCAATACTTGGAATAACAACCGCATCACTGATACGCGCTGCAACGGCCTCAACCACCCCTTCGATAACCACCGAAAAAGCCCCTGCCGCTTCCACTGCTTTGGCATCACGCAGAATCAGCTCAGCGGCAGCGTCATCACGCCCCTGAGCTTTAAAACCACCCAGTGCATTAGCGGATTGCGGCTTAAGGCCAACATGGGCCATAACAGGCACCCCACGCTGAGTCAGAAATTCGATAGTTTCCGCCATCTCCTGCCCACCCTCAAGCTTGACCGCCTGAGCATTGGTTTCTGCCAGCATACGCGCAGCATTACGGTACGCCTGCTGAGGCGACTCCTGATAGCTGGCAAACGGCATGTCCACCACTACGCAGGCGTGCTGAGCACCGCGAACAACCGCAGCGCCATGGTTAATCATCATATCAACGGTGACTGCCAGCGTACTGGGCAGGCCATAAACAACCATGCCCAGTGAATCCCCAACCAGCAGGATATCGCAATGCTCGTCCAGCTGCTGAGCCATCGGCATGCTATAGGCTGTCAGTACCACCAGCTTGTCACCCCCTTTCTGGGCAATGACTTTGGGTACAGTTACCCGATCTCGACTGAGATGCACACTCATCTCTTACTCCTGCGTTCAAAAAAAGCTCCTCATGGTATGCTGCACTGCCGGTGTCGCTCTTGCTGCATCAAGACAATATATAACGCAAATAGGACAATCTATGTGGGATGTTCTTCCTGAACCACAGCTCAAAAACTTGCAACGACCTGTTTTTTTCAGGGTTATGAAAATACCCGCCAAACATCTAGTCGAGTCTCACGAGCATCCGTTTGGCCAGTTATCATTCGCCACCGATGGCATCCTGCTGGCAAAAGCCGCTGACAGCCGTTACGTTATCCCGCCCCAGCATGCACTCTGGTGCCCTCCCAGAATTGAGCACGAACTGCGCAGTCGCACCGGCGTATCATTCTGCGGCTTCTACATCGGCGAGCCATGGCTGGCGCATCTGCCCGAGGATACCTGCGTTATCGAAGTCACCCCTTTGTTACGCGAACTCATCCGTAAAGCTTCCACCCTGCCACCCCTGTACGACTCCAGCGGCGCTGAAGGCCGGTTGATTGACTGCATGATGGATCAGGTCGTCACAGCACGCGAAGTAGCCTTCGAACTCCCTTTACCCGAAGACCCGCGACTGGCACAGCTGGCAAAACGACTGATGACTCGACCCGATGACAACCGTACCCTAGAAGCCTGGGCTGCACAGATTGGTGCCACCAGCCGCACCCTTAACCGGCTGTGTAACAAAGAGATGGGCATGAGCTTTCAGGAGTGGCGTCAGCGGCTAAGAATGCTCGAGGCGGTTCAGCGCCTGGAAGCAGGCGAAGCCGTGACCAGCGTTGCACTGGCACTGGGTTACAACTCCCCCTCCGCCTTTATCAACCGCTTTCGCATCCTGCTCGGCGTCACACCGGGGGCTTACCTGCGTCGCTAACCTCGCGGGTAGACCTTCCACAAAAAATGAACGAAAACTCAACATTTCCGCTCTATTACGCTACAGTCATCTGAAGATTGATTGTTTGAAAAACAGGCTACAGAGCCTTAACCACTTCAAACATCTGTTTTAATTTCAACTGATACACCCGTTACCCTGACCAATAAAGATAACAACCAGACCGGGAGTCAAACAGATGAAACTCATTACCCTCATACTGGGTTGCTGGCTGTCCATTGCTGTACAGGCAGGCGAGGCAACGGCACAGGAAGAACAGATCGCCCGTCACTGGCTAGAACTAGTAGACCAGGGCGACTATCTCCATAGCTGGGAAGAGACGGACCGTAAATTCCAGCAGCGAATCAACGCCCGCGACTGGGTCAGTATTGTCGAGTATGCCCGCGACCCTCTCGGTCATCCGGCTTCGCGCAAATTAATCCAGGTTCAGCGCAACAACGCTGGCAACAACGAACAATTTGTCAAACTGGATTTTAAAACCGACTTTGAAAATCGCCATGTCGCCACCGAGCGGATTACCCTGCATCAGCGCGACGGCAACTGGCAAATCAGTAATTACCTGATTCACTAACGGCCAGCATCCAGCCGACGAACAGTGCTACACTGCGCGTTTTTCTGGCATCGACTGCTGAGGTAACTGCGATGGAAGACGTCTACGAAAAGCTGCGTGAAATTAACGCAAATGTACTGGTACCTCTGGACCTGCCCGACGAAGACCAGCTGCTTGAAGTCGAAGAAGAAATTCTTATTTCACTCCCCCAGGAGTACCGGGAATTCATGCTCATGGTAGGCGATGTCATCTGCGGCAGCATTGAGCCTGCAACAGCAGCAGACCCACAATCCCATACGTTTCTGCCCGAACTGGCTGCTACCGCCTGGTCGCTGGGCGTGCCACGGGAACTAATTCCTGTCTGTGAGCACAATGGCGACTACTACGTCATCAGTGAAGAGGGCGAGATCAAACTCTGGCGGGAAAGTGAGGGCGAGATCAACGAAGACGAAAGCTGGAACAGCATCTGGCACTGGGCCCGGGATGTGTGGCTAGAAAGCTGAGCCGGCTCAGCATAGAACGACCGGGCCAGACAGGCCCGGCAATTACTGGCCAATAGACGTCAGATAACGTTGCCAGTCACCGAGCATGGCCTCAAAGTCATCCAGCCCGCAGCCTGCCCGCTGCCCTTCATCCGAGAGCATCATCTCTTCATCGTCCCAGTCATTCTCATCCTGTGACAGAGCATTCGCCGCAACAGTCGCCTCGTCCCGGTCCAGCAACAGGCGGTACTCACGCCCCTGCAACTCAAATGACCAACCCTGGCTGCTTTTGAGTCGAGTTGTCTCTTCCAGCAACTGCGCCAGCCTGGCCGCCTGGCCCACCAGTTCGTCTTCCAGCCAGAAGCCAAACGCCTCATGGTCCATCGAAAAACGCGCCACGGGCGCGCCCAGCATATCCTGGGAAAATTCGTACTCCACACCACACCTCAGATTGACAGACGGAGGCGGATTCTACACCGTTCGTGCGGATATAAAAAAGCCCGCTCATTGAGCGGGCCAAAAAACAGCAAAGGATGCCAAGAAACGATTGGCGCGGTCTTAACGACCGTACACAGCGTCCAGCGTTGGCAAGCGGTCAAAGCTGACCTTAATACCTTTTACCCAGTTGAACAGATCCTTAAACATACGCTTAACTTCTTCGTTACGCATAGCGTGTGCCTGTTCAGCGTAGTAGCGAGTGTCAATCTGGCCATCGGCCAGAACGCGGATTTCAACTTGATAATGCGGATGCATGGGACGCCTCAAAAAATTCAGCAAAAATAAAAAACAACAACAAAGATCGTGGCATGAAAGCAAACAGCAGATCAGGGCCCGAATTCCCCAATACTAGATGTCTTCTAGCCTCCAGCGCTGCCTCGAATCAATCGATGGGTGTATACTAAGGTCGCACTGATTAAAGAACAAACGATAGATTTTCACCTGATTGATGAATATATCTCATCATTGGAGCTCACCATCCGACACCTGCCACCGCTGAACGCACTCCGCTGCTTTGAGGCCGCCGCCCGCAAAGGCAGCTTCAATCAGGCTGCTGAAGAGCTATTTGTCACTCCCTCAGCCGTCAGTCATCAGATCAAGACACTTGAAGCATTTCTGGGGTTGAAGCTGTTTCGCCGAGAGAAGCGCAAAGCCATGCTGACCTCTGCCGGAGAAAAGTACCTGACCTCAGTCACCCATGCCCTGGACGAGATAGACAGCGCCACCCGACGGCTGATGACCGCCCCTAATATCAGCGCGGTCAATCTTGCTGTTGCACCCGCCTTCCTCACTCGCTGGCTGGTACCCCGATTACGCGCCTTTCAGCAGGTGCATCCGGACATTGAGCTCCGCCTGAGCGCCTCAATGGGTCGGGTGGATTTCGAGCATAGTGACACGGATATGGCGATCTATCTGGGCTTTGGCGAATGGCCTGACGCTGAGCACCACAGTCTGATACAGACCCGGGTGGTCCCGGTGTGTAGTCCAAAACTGCTGGAAGCTAATCTGCCATTGGCAACTCCGCAAGATATGCGCCATCACACCCTGCTGCATGTAGCCAGCCGGGCCGATGAGTGGCCGCATATGTTTGAGCACCATGGCCTGGATGACAGCCTGTTCAGTAAAAGCATGAGTTTTTCCAGCACTTCACTGGCCCTGAACGCAGCAATGGAAGGGGTCGGGATCGCCCTGTCGGATATCAGCCTGATTGAGCGGGAATTGCAGCTTAAACAGCTGATAGTGCCATTTGATATCAGCCTTAATACCCGCAAGGCATTTTACCTGGTCTACCAGGAAAACCGGCCACTGACCTACAGTATGGAAGCCTTCCGCGAATGGATCCTGGCTCAGGCCGCTGGCTCTGCAGAGCTGCCCGGATTCTGATCCAGCACCACCAGCTGCTGGGGACCATCCGTCACGGCCTGACATAACCGGCACTCCAGCGCATGCATCAGCACGGCCGAACGCTCGCTGCCATCACAAATCGCAAGACACAGGCTGGCACTGATATGCACTTCCTCGCTGTATTGATGTAACTGCAGTGTCAGACTGACTTTACTGCCGAGCGCCAACGCTTCTTCCAGCCCAGTCCGTGGGCAAATCAGTAAAAAACGATCGCCCACCCAGCGCCCAGTGCGCACCCACTCCGGTAGCGTCTGCTCCAGCACCCGGCAGATTTCCACCAGCACGGTATCCCCCACCTGATGACCATACTTCTGATTAACCCGGCTAAAACAATCAAGATCCAGCATGATCAGGGCCAGCGACTGGTCCTGACTGGCAGCCCGGTGCAGGGCCTGGGTAAGTTCAGTATCCAGACTGACCCGATTGAGCACCCCGGTCAGGTAATCATGTTGACAGATTTGTTCCAGCCGCTGATTACGATCCGAGAGCCGTGCGTTAACCTTTTCAAGCTGCAATGAGAAGGTGCGGCTGGTCTGATTACGGTAGATCAGAAACGCAACCACCAGGCACAGCACAACAACCAGCACCAGCAGCAATGTATAATCCTGCGCCTGCTGCACCTCCACGCTGTACCAGCGCCGCATAATCTGGTCATTAAGCGTCGGCGACAGATTACCGACCACTTTATTCAGCACAGACACCAGCTCCGGTACGTCATTACGCACCGCAAGCGCAAGCTCCATTTTAAGGTCGGTATGGCCAGCGACTTCCAGTTGTGTGAGGCCCATTTTTTGCACCAGATAAAGCCCCACCGGTAACGCTGCGATAGCAGCGCGCGCCTCTCCTTTCATCACCGCCGCCAGTACTTCAAGCATCGTTGGATACTGTTTGAGCCTGACCGACGGTGCCAGCTGGCGTATTTTAGTCACCAGGATACTCCCCCGTGTCACCGCCAGCGGCTGCCCTTCCAGGGCCCCAAGCCCATCAATATAGCCATCGCGTTTATGACCAAACAGCACCACAGGCAAAGCAACGTAAGGCGCAGTAAAGGAAAAAAACTGTGCCCGTGCCGGGCTGGGGTTGGTCAGTGAGATAAAATCACACTGTCGCTGTCGGCCCAGCTCCAATACTTCAGCCCAGCTGACAGCAGAGACCCGTCGCATTGGAATATTGAGCTGGCGGGAGAACTCAGCAATAAAGTCCGCGCCAATACCAATATGCTGGCCACGACGGTCCAACCCCTCAAACGGCATCCAGTTCGGATCACTGCAATAACGAATTTCGCCGCGCGCCTGTAGCCAGCCGCGCTCATCAGCCGTAAAGGGTTCAGCCCAGGCAGGCTGGCTGACCCACAATAGTAAACTGGCGACCCAGCCCAGCAATCTGCTGCAGCGCATCGGAGAACTCTTTTACTGAGATAGATAATTGCAGTCTGGCAAAGATTGGCCGAAGTGCCAGATCAATCACAGACAGCGGCCTGTAGTGTAGTGACTGCCTGACTGTCGGCCAGCTCCCCCGCCACGTATTAACGCTTTTGTCTGTGTGCTGACCAGGATACAGTCAGTGCAGTTGTATCTGGCACTGGAGAAAAAGATGCTACGCACACTCGTTCTGGTATTCGCCCTCGTTGCGGCAGCCGTCGTGGCCTGGTTCACGCTGCAACCGCCTCAGCCCTCCAACGACCGATCCAATGCCCAGCCTGCTACCAAGCAATTACCTGTCGCCGAACCCATTCGGCCAGCGATAATTGATCATAAAGGCAAGCCTATTTCCCCGGCTGCAGAAGCCAAAGCAATCACCCACATCGAAAAAATAACACCGCCAGAGCAGATGCCCCTTAACATCCGTAAAGCACAGCACTTCGTTACTGCCGACCAGCTGCTACAGCTCCCGCTCAAACATATTCAGACCAGCGCCACGCTGGAATCTGCCCAGTCGGCACACACTTCGCCAGAAACAGAGAACCAGTCAAAAACCACCCCCGCCACTCCCGTTATTACCCACACGGAACAGGCGATCTCAGGCGTTGGCCTGAGCAACAAAACAACCACCCCGGTCAGCGCCCCGGCAGCAATGAATCTGATCACTATCACCAGCGGCACGTCCACAGCAACACCGGATACCACCATAGTAATGACACCCAACACCGTCACCGTGAATGCCGTCAGTGATGCCGGACTGACAGTAACCCCGCTCAGACCCGAAGCAACAGAGACAGCGATGTCTACCCAGCAACAACGGGTGATCGCCCAAAGCCAGGCGACCCTGCTGCCCAGTGATGGCCGTCAGATAAAACTCAAAGAACTGCTGGATCACCCGGAGAACTCCGCCAACAAAATTTTCTACCTTCATGCCGTACATCAGAACGATGATCAGGGAATGTGGGGGATTATTCAGGCAGCATTAGTCAACTCGTTTGCAGAAGGCATTGCACTACCGGGCAATACAGCCACAGCTCAGGCCAGCATACCCAGTGATGCAGACGAGCGCCTACACGACCGTCGAAGCTCCTTTCTGGGGCATATCCTGCAACGCAAGGTGCAGGAATCTTATATCTATAATTATGACAAAGGGATGCTGGGACGGAATCCGGATCTGATACAACCAGGCCAACAGCTGGTTATCATCACCTTTACTGAAGAAGAACTGGTGCAGATCTATCAATTCTTCGCCACTCCCTGAGGAGCGTACATGATTGATCTTTACACCTGGAGCACCGCTGACGGCCACTGCGTCGCAACCATGCTGGAAGCCGCCCAGATCCCCTACCGCGTGCATCCGGTTGATGTGCTCAACCTGCAGGAGCAGCCACGCCAGTTTCAGGCGATCAGCCCGAATAAAGTCCCCGCCATCACTGACCCGGACGGGCCCGATTTACAGCCGCTCTCAATCTTTGGCTGCGCGCCCGTACTGATCTATCTGGCAGAGAAGAGCTGCCGTTTCCTGCCTGAGGACGCAAGCCTGCGCTATCAGTGTCTACAGTGGGTGATCTGGCAACAAAGTGATGTTGCTCCAGTGCTCAGCAAGGTACATGAAACCCTGGACGCCAACGCCTCATTGTCGCGAACGCTGGAACATCAGACTCGTTTACTCTGGCAGGCGCTGGCCAACCAGCTCAGTGGCAAACGGTTTATCTGTGGGGATGACCTGACCATCGCAGATTTCGCCCTGTACCCCTGGATTAAAAGCATCCAGCAGCCCGATATTGACCCTGCAGCGCTGGCCCCTGTCCAGCTCTGGCTGGAGCAGCTCAACGATATCGAATTTATGTATAACGGCCTGCAGATTCCCTGAACCGTTCACCGCAGGCAGGGCTGGCTGTCAGATATCCAGCCCACGCTTGCGCAACTCCCGGGACAACCATTCATCCAGTTGCCCGGCCGCTTCATCATCCACCTGTAACAAATTCAATCGATGACGCTCACACAGGCTTTGGCGGTTGATCCGCGACGCCAGAGTTGAGGCCCCGGTATCAACCGTCCAGTCATCAATAAACAGCTGAATCTCTGGCAGATAGAGATCACAACGCACCGCTTCTTCAACCGGCAACCATACATCCACTGCATGTACCACACCGGCCAGATACAGCCAGTTACAGATACGGCTACAGACCTGACTGGCACAGTGGTGGCCGTCCAGCGTCGGTAGCAGCGTTGCCGGGCCACTATCAAACTCGGATGTGATCAACGCTACCGACCGCATTAGTACCGGATGAGCGCAGATATCCGGCGTCCAGACGACATATGGAATCCCCGTACGCTCGTCTTCACGCTGCAGCGCTCCCTGGGCTTTACCCGCGTCAGTCAGCCGCCAGCCCTTCGCATCAGGGCGAATCCAGCCGCGTTCAGCCAGCAGGCGATTAACGGTCTGAGCGGATAGCTGTAGCTCACGCCCCATCACTGTCGCGCTGATAAACTGATTCCGTGTCTGCACCAGTGCGCGGTGCTCCAACACAGACGCTGGCCACACGATGTAGCGCCCAAACCGGCTGCTTTCCCGATAGGCACCCTCTTCAAACTCACCTTTGGCGGTCAGCTGCCATTGCTCACCATCGCGGCGAATCCAGCCTAGCACGGCCAGCTCAGCAAACATCTGACGAACCGTTTTATGCAGAGCCCGGGCTAATGCCGAGGTAGAAAGTGGCTGCGGTTCCTTCATGTTACTCACTCCGAGTCGGCGCACATACAGATAACAGGTAACCCCTGCACACCCGCAATTGAATACGCCGTTATAGCAGAAGATGAATACATAAAGTAGCAAACCGATTAGACAAAGGGCCCAATCTGACAGAATCCGGAAACCAGATAAAACAACGGGTAAGTACTAGCCCGCCAGTGACTGAGGGTCATGATATTCACGCGAATGAGCACTATTAACTGAGATTGGACGTCCCTGAATTTCATAACCATTGAGGATACTGATCGCCTCCCTGGCCTCATGGTAGTCAGGCATATCAACAAAGCCAAACCCCCGTGAACGACCCGTATGCCGGTCCAGAATCACCCGTACCGAACTGATAATTCCATAAGCACTGAACAACCTTTCAATCTCGTACGCAGACATTCGAAACGGCAGATTTCCTACAAATATATTCATAGAAACCATCATCCATCACCGATAGTTTATGTCACTACCCAGCGAGCACCTCGGCCCGGCACTCCCTGCTGACCAGTCCCTTATATGCCAATGTCCAAGTTTAGACGCAGATTTGAGTCTTTGTTGTAAGCCTGAGATGCGAGATCTATCTTATTCCCAGACATGCCTGACACACTTTTTGAAAATATAACCTGCTATATTTTATAGCGTTATACAGAGGACTGAAGGGATTACACCGAGATACTGAAGAATTAGGAATTATTCCAGGAAGCAGCCCGCTGCCCCTGTGCTAGCTTGAACATAGCGCTATGAATGATAGCCGTGCAGTGAGGTAAAAATGGAAAACGCATGTGTACTCTGTGTTGATCTGGTTTTACAGAACCACCCTCACCCCGCGTTGCGCCACCTGCCTGTCACCTCTGGAACTACCTGTCAGTGCCAATGCTGCCTGTCGATTGTGATTCAGAAAGATAGTCGGTGGAAGCTACTCAGAGAAGAGGTTGATCAGCAGAGGAATAAAGCCGTTATTCGGCCCTCTGTGTTCAGAGGCGAAACTTAGCCAGAGAACAGTCCCTTAGCTATAAGGACAGCCATCGCCCGAAGGACCGGGCAGCCCCCCAGCTAAACCCTTCGCTCAATATTTAACGCGGCACAGCCCGTTTCCAGGCCAGCGTACCCATTCCTGCGGCCGGCCAGTCACACTCAATCGCGGCCAGCATACCCGTCTCCATCGGCTCAACCACTCGACTGCTGCCTTCACAGAGCAAACCGATCAATCGGCCAACGAGTGGATTATGTGTCACATAGAGCGTGGGCAGATCAGCATACTGCTCCAGCACTGCCAGTGCAGTGGCCGGATCATCATCCGGGGTCAACCGGCCATCCACAATCAGCGGCGTACCGGTAAGCACCTGAGCACCGATCTGAGCGGTCTGCTGGGCCCGCAGATAGGGACTGTGCACAATCCGCTGAACTGCCAGCAAAGGCTGACAGGCCTCAAACTGTGCCTGCACCTGCGTCCGGCCCACAGCGGTCAGTGACCGTTGTGGGTCCGGCTTACAGCCGAAGGGCTCGGCAATGCCGTGGCGCATCAGATAGACCATCATCCAGCGTGATCTCGTGGCAGTACAAACTCCACATCCGTGCTCTGTTCATTGAGCATCAGTGTTTTGACGACTTCAGCGACCGGCGCGGCATTAAACACCACTTCATACAGGCCCCAGACCAGTGGCATGTAGATTTCCTGGTCCTGCGCTTTGGCCTTAACCCGCTTGAGAGTATTCACCCCTTCAGCAACCTCACCCAGCGCCGCAACAGCCTCGTCCAGGGTTTTACCTTCACCCAGCGCATAACCCACACGGTAGTTACGGCTCAGTGGTGACATACAGGTCACAATCAGATCCCCCACGCCTGCCAGGCCGATAAACGTCATCGGATTCGCGCCCATGGAGACAGCGAAACGACTCATCTCCGCCAGTGAGCGGGTCATCAGCATCGCTTTGGTGTTTTCGCCCATACCCAGCGCAGCACTAAGACCTGCGGCAATGGCATAGATATTTTTCAGCGTGCCACCCAGCTCAACTCCGTAGGAATCATCACTGGCATAAATCCTGAAGCAGGCACTGTGCAGCACCGATTGCACAGTACTGCGCAGCAAGCTGTCATCACTGGCAATCACCGTCGCCGTCAGCTGGCCACGGGCAATCTCCTTGGCCAGATTCGGCCCGCTGAGCACACCGATGCGCGCCCCTTCCAGTTCCTGAGTCAGAATTTCACTCATCAGACTGAAGGTATCGGCTTCAATCCCCTTGGTCGTGCTGACGACCAGCTGGCCCGGCTTGATAAACGGCGCGGCCTGGCGGATGACCGCCCGGAAAGCGGAGCTGGGAATGGAGACAAAGATCAGATCAGCATCACTGACGGCCGCCTGCAGATCACAGACCGGCTCCAGGTTCTCACTTAATGGATAACCCGGCAGGTAGCGTTTATTTTCGCGGCATTCGCGAATTTCAGCGGCCCGCGCCTCGTCCCGCATCCACTGTCGAACCTGGTGGCCATTACTGGCAGCAATGTTGGCGATAATCGTGCCGAAACTGCCACCACCCAGTACGGTAATACGCTTTGCTTCAACCATGCTCAGGCTTACTCCTCAGGAAAACACACAGCGGCGCATCCTGGCAGCACCGCTTCTATAACTCAAGTGATACAACACCGCTTATTGGCATGCATCAGTGCTCGCGGTCATCCACGGCATCCAGTAACCGATTTATTCCTTTAAAGAGATAGATCACCAGCATGTAACTGAATGCAGACAGGCCCAGGAACAGCACCAGCTGCGTCACATCCCCGGTGCGGTTAAACCCGGCAACGGCCAACGCAGCAAAGACCGCACTGACGACCACTGCAATAATGCGCGAAATCTTACGGGTGTTATGTTTATCAGTCATATCAGGAAGAGCAACTCAGGTTAAGGTTACAGCCCCACGGCGGAGGTGGTGCCGCGAAATGTTGCTGGCTGTCACTGAGCACCGCCATGGGTGTGCGCAATGCGCCCATCAGGCTATCCAGCACAGAATAATCATCCTGCTCAGCCGCTTCAATCGCCAGCTGGGCCAGGTAGTTACGTAACTGCAACCGTGGATTACTGCGCGCCATCAAGGCCAGTAACTGCGCATTTCCACCCTGATGAGCCCGGTAGCGCTGAAACCAGCCAGCCAGCTCAGCCGCCGGTAACTGCGCCTGCAGGGGCTCAAGGCTATCCTGCTCGGCGGCATCCACCAGCGCCCGCAATGTCAGCGTGTAATCCGCTTTATGCTGTTCCATCAGCGCCAGCAGCTCACGAATCAATGTAGCGGTCTGTTCATCACTGGCCCGCTCTGTCGCGCCATTGCTGAACGGCAAACCGCAACGCGCCGCCATCAGCTCAGCGTAGGTACGCTGAAAGGTTGGCTCATAACGTGACAGCGCCTGCTCCAGCCGCTCCCGGCTGGTCAGCGCAGTAAACGCCTGTGCCAGGGCAACACAGTTCCACAGCACCACATTGGGTTGCGCCGCAAACGCATAACGGCCAGTCGTATCGCTGGTATTGGGGGTAAAGCCCGGATGGTACTGGTCCAGAAATCCATACGGACCATAATCCAGGGTCACACCAATCGCCGACATATTATCCGTGTTGAGTACGCCATGGGCGAACCCCACCACCTGCCAGTGCGCTACCAGCCGCGCCGTACGTTCGACTATCTGTTCAAACAGCGCGCCGTAAGGATCAGCATCGCCCGCCACCTGGGGGTAGAAACGACGGATCAGGAAATCAGCCAGCAACGGCAAGGCCTCATGCTGACGGGTGTAGTAGAGGTATTCGAAATGACCAAAGCGGATATGACTGGGGCTGAGGCGAACCAGCAAGGCCCCCATTTCGATGCTTTCGCGGGCTACCGGTGTTTCACTGCCAAACAGGCACAGCGCACGGGTCGTCGGCACATTCAGCGCCGCCATGGTTTCACTGGCCAGGTACTCACGGATCGTCGAGCGGATCACCGCCCGACCATCACCGTGGCGACTATACGGCGTTTTGCCTGAGCCTTTGAGCTGGATTTCCCAGCGTTCGCCCAGCCGGTTCTCATATTCACCCAGTAGCAGTGCCCTGCCATCACCCAGTTGCGGAGTATAGCCACCAAACTGATGACCTGAATACACCGTAGCAACTGGCTCACTGCCCACCAGCAGCTGGTCCGTGGCAAAGACCTTAACCAGCCCTGCGGCGGTAATTTTACAGGGATCAAGATCCAGCAGACTGGCCGCCGAGGCACTGAACGCAGCCACATGGGGATTGACCAGTGGCTGCGGTTGCACCGGGCTGCTCAGCAACGGTGAAATACGACTGAACGGTGTATCCAGCCGTAGTTGGTCAAGGGTTTTCATAAGAGACTGCCTGAGATCAGGACAGGTCTTCCAGCAGTTCTGGATCCGGATGGACACATTCCAGCTTAACCCCGGTTTCCGCCTCAACCTCAGGAATCATGAACGAATCCTGTTCACAGGCGAAGCAAACCGATGTGCCTGTCGCACCGGCACGGCCAGTACGGCCAATGCGGTGTACATAATCATCCGCTTCTTCTGGCAGGTGGTAGTTGATCACGTGAGTCACGCCATCGATATGGATACCACGGCCAGCAACATCAGTCGCTACCAATACCTGAACATCCCCTTCACGGAAACCTTCCAGTACTTTAAGGCGCTTGTTCTGCGGAATTTCACCGGACATCAGCGCTGCTTTCACGCCATCTTTTTCCAGTCGCGCAGCCAGGTCGCGGGTCTGGTTACGACGGTTACAAAATACAATCACTTTTTCGACGTTGTTGACGCGAATGTAGTTACGCAGCAGTTTATATTTATCTTCACCGGCGACAAGAAATACCCGCTGAGTAATATTGTCAGTGGTTTTCTTTTCCGGAGCGATCTCGATGATTTCCGGCTCCAGTGTCCACTGGTTCGCCAGGTTCATAATGTCATCGGAGAACGTAGCGCTGTACAGCAACGTCTGACGATCAGCACCCTTACGCGGCGTATTACGGATAATTGTCCGTACATCCGGGATAAAGCCCATGCTCAGCATGCGGTCGGCTTCGTCCAGCACCAGCACTTCAACATTGTACAGATCGACTTCCTTACCATTGACGAAATCGATCAGACGGCCCGGTGTTGCCACCAGAATATCAACATCACGCTCACGCAGCTGGCGGCGCTGTTTGTCGTAGTCCATGCCACCCACCAGCGTAACCACGTGCAAACCCGCATGTTTAGCCAGGTTCTCCGCATCTGAACCGATCTGCAACGCCAGCTCACGGGTTGGCGCGACGATCAGGGCACGGGGCTCGCCTTTACGACGACGCTCGGTCAATGGGTAGTCAATCAGATCGGTAATAATCCCCAGCAGGAACGCCACGGTTTTACCGGTGCCCGTCTGTGCTTTACCAATAATATCTTTGCCCGCCAGCGACACCGGAATGGTGGCTGCCTGAATCGGCGTACAGTACTGGTAACCCAGCTCCGCAATGGCCTGCATCAGCGCATCAGGCAGGTTAAAGTCATGGAAGCGACTCTTGCCCTCTTCAGGTTCCACCACAAACTGCGCTGGGTTCCAGCCCGTACTGTCAGCCACACTCGGCTGAACAACCGGCCCGTCCTGAACCGCCTGAACGTTTTGAATTCCCTGAACCTCCTGAGTCTCCTGAACGTCCTGAGCTTCCTGAACATCAGGGCGTCGAGACGGCGCACGACGACGGCTGCTACTACCCGGGCGACGACGGCGACGCGGGTTACGCTTTTCGTTTCTGTCATTGCTGTCAGCAGAGGTCTGCTGCGATACTGATTGTTCTGTGCTCAACGTTTTGATTCTCGTTGGTTAGGCAAAATTACGTCTGTACGGCGGTAGTGCGTCGAGCAATTGTCGACCATAGCGCCGGGTAATCAAACGTCGGTCCAGCAGGACAATGCGTCCGCTATCAGCTTCCGTACGTAGCAATCGACCGGTCGCCTGTGTCAGGCGCATCGATGCCATCGGTACCGACCACTCAGCGAAGGCGTTACCTCCGCGCATTTCAATCCATTCTGCCATGGTGGCATCAACCGGGTCATCCGGGACGCTGAATGGCAACTTGGCAATGATCACTTCGGTGAGATAATCACCAGGCAGATCCACCCCTTCAGCAAATGACGCCAGCCCAAAAATGATGCTGGCCTTGCCTTCATCTACCCGCGCCTTGTGCTGGGTAAGAATTTCCTGCTTACCAATCTGACCCTGGGCCAGCACGCTATTGTTAATGGAATCGGGCATTCGTTCAAGCACCGATAACATCTGCCGCCAGGAACTGAACAACACCAGTGTCGAACGCGCCTGTGGCAGCGCCTCAGCGAGGAACTTTGTCACCGCCTCGGTATGCTGATCCGGGTCTTTAGGATCATAATCCATCGCCGGAATATACAGCTCTGCCGCCTGCTGGTGATTAAACGGACTCGGTAGCTGACGACAGGTAGTGCCCGCCGGTAACCCCAGATCATTCAGCACCCGGTCAAACCGACCCAGCGCCGTAATCGTCGCCGAGGTAATGACCGCCCCATGGCAATGTTTCCACAGATGTTCCTGCAGCGTCTGGGCGGCCGACACCGGACTGCTGCGACACTCAAAGTCTACACCATCCAGACTATCAATACGGGTAACCCAGCGCGCCGTTGGTGACTCACCCGGTACATCAGGAGTCGCCCAGGCCTTCGCCAGCCAGTACATGCCCTGCATACGCGCAGCAAACACCCCAACCTGCGGATACCACAACTCTGCCATATCACGGGGAATATCGGCCAGTTCGCCATCCATTGCCTCTTTGAGCAGATCAACTATCTGTTCAAATTTGGCGACTGCTACCTCGGCAACCTGAGCAAAGGCTTTGGCGATCACCGCCAGTTCATCAGGAATAATGCCCTGCGCAAAACGGATTCGGGCGTCACGATCATCTTTACGATCAACAAACAGCTGCTCCATCATCAGCAGCCACAGCTCCAGCTGCTCTTCCATCGTTTTATACGGCTGAGCCAGCTTTTCGATGCAATCGGTTAACACCAGTTGATGAGAGCAATCGGTCAACAGTTTGCTCAGCTGCCGGGTGCTGCTATTAAGCCAGCGCTGACTGGAGCGAACTCTCAGACTATAGGCAAAGTGACTGGTGGTCTTCACGCCCAGGTGATGACCTTCATCGAACACATAAATCGTTTCCGCCGGTTCCGGCAGAATCGCCCCGCCGCCGAGTGAAAGGTCTGCCAGCACAAGGTCATGATTAGCGACGATCAGATCAACTTTGTCCAGCTCCTGCCGGGCTTTGAAAAACGGGCAGATACTGAAATTAGAACAACGGCGGTTGGTACATTGTAGATGATCGCTGGTCATCGGCCGCCATTCAGCCTCTTCCACCGCCTCACTCAGACTGTCACGATCGCCATCCCAGTTGCCCGAAGCAAAACGGTTCAGCAAATCCTGATACCAGGCCACCTGATCACCATCCAGCCGCTGGGCCACTTCATCGGCATACAGCGCCATCTGGCCCAGCTCGCCCTGGGATTCCAGCACTGCCTCAGCCTTGCTGACGCAAAAATACCGTCCCCGACCCTTGGCCAGCGAATAGGTAGTACTGATGCCCGAATCAGAGATCAGCTGGGGCAGGTCTTTCATCACCAGCTGTTCCTGCAGCGCCACTGTCCCGGTGGAAACCACCACTTTCTTACCCTGTTTCTGCGCCACAGGTATCGAGGCCAGCAGATAGGCAATGGTTTTACCGGTTCCGGTTCCGGCCTCCAGCACACAGATATTCTCCCCCTGCTGCTCACCACTGCCGTCGGCACGGGCCAGGGTTTTCGCCACCTCGGCAATCATATGCTTCTGGCCGCTACGCGGGTTGAGAGACCTGTTTTTTAAAAACGTACTGTAGGCGGTCTGGATCTTTTTCTTGAGATCGTTACTTAGCACTGGCGTCGTAAATCCGGATGTTACACCGCTCAACCGGTCCGAACAGGCACGGCAGCAGGCGCGAAATAGAACCTGGACAACGCCTGAACAGCGCGCCCCTGACTCTGAAAAGCCCAGCCTGGAAGCCATATTTTCAGAGCTGAGATTCTAGCAAACTACTGGATATTTAAACAGAACCGGCTTTACAGCAAAAAACACCTGTATATAATCACAGTAACTGTACAGACAACCAAGATGAGCGGGATCCACAATGAAGCTGACCCAACGCCAAACGGAAGTACTGGAATGCATCAAAACCTACATTCTGGACACAGGCTTCCCGCCCACGCGTGCTGACATAGCCAAAGAGCTGGGCTTCCGCTCTGCCAATGCCGCCGAAGAACACATGAAGGCACTGGCCCGTAAAGGTGCCATCGAGATTATCCCAGGCACCTCCCGTGGCATCCGGGTACCCGAGCTTGAAGCCGCGAACGAAGGTCTGCCTATCGTCGGCCAGGTTGCCGCTGGCAACCCGATTCTGGCCCAGGAACATATCGAAGATCATTGCACCATCTCTGCCGAGTTTTTCCACCCCAACGCCAACTACCTGCTGCGGGTACGTGGCTCCAGTATGAAAAACATCGGTATTATGGACGGTGATCTGCTGGCCGTGCATCAGTGTAATCAGGCGCGCGATGGCCAGATTGTTGTTGCCCGGCTGGATGAAGAAGTCACGGTCAAACGCTTCAAGCAGGATGGTCACATGGTGCAGCTGATCGCCGAGAACGAAGAGTTTGAGCCCATCGTTATCGATCTGCGCGAGCAGACGCTGGCCATCGAAGGACTGGGGGTTGGTGTTATCCGCCGGAATGAACTGCTGTAAGCATGTATTCTGCCTAAACCAGCCGAGGCCGTAACGATACGCCGACAGCACCGTTCTGGCGGGCTGGATACAACAAAGCCGACCCCCGGGTCGGCTTTGTTGTATCTGCAGTAAACGGCTTTCAGTGCACTGTTGGCTGAGGTGCCTGGGATATATCGTCACCCACAAACCCCGCTTCGGCCATCAGCTTCACCCCGGCGGTCAACATGACCCGCGCGATATCCACATAACGCTCCTGCATGACCTCACGCAACTCGTCAGACACCCCGACATGCAACATTGGCTGCGCATCCTCAGGCTGATCGGCACGACGTAACGCAAGATCTCCATTATCCAGCTGAATAATTTCCAGCAATAACTCTTCTTCGGTCTCACCGTGTTTCTTTAAGGTATCAGACACCTTGCTTCACCACTCCTGCATACCCGTGCGCTGACGGTCAATCAGATCACGCAGCGCATCGAGCCAGCCCTGGTACTCTTCAACGATTGCACTCTCATCCGTGTGATCAGGGTTAACCTGAGCCACATGGATTTCAGACAGACTGCTGGCAGCATTGACCGGGGCCGCTTTATCCGTCGCCCGCCAGCACGCTTCATAGGCATGAATCATCTTGTGCAACCAGCTACCCTGTTCAGCTTCCAGAACACTCAGTTCTTTCAGCTCAGGGCACTCCTGGCCACTATTTTCAAGATCATCCGCCAGCGTCCGATAGCCATCGATGTGAGACACATCCAGCTGGTAACGCTCTGCGATTTCACGCAGGAAAGCACCATAAGCTGAGGCCAGATGAAACAGCACTGACTCGTTATAGGATTCGATCAGTATATGCTTGTTCCAACCTGTCGACTGACAACCCCCACGCAACGCATCCAGGTGGATACGGGCAAAGTTCAGTTTCTGGTTGGTACGCGCCAGATAGACACAGCTCATAGTTACTCCTGCTTGCAATTAATCCCTTAATGGGACGTCGCACATTTGTGCGACGCCATCCATACGGTTACCGCGCTCAATCTTCCGTCTTTTTACGCGTTACCTTTTTCTTTGGTAGCTCTTCCTGCCACTTGCCATCAGCGAAAAACGCCTTCCAGCCCGTTGCCTTACCTTCCAGTTCCGTCATCACGTACTGCTCTTTAGTCTTTCGGCTGTACCGAATCACGCTCGGATTATCATCCGGGTCATGGGTCGGTGCCGAGAACAGGAACGTGTACTTGGCATCAATTTCTGCCTGATGTGGCAGAATTTCAGCAACCTTGGGGGCACGGGTTTCACGGTTTTTCGGGAACTGACTGGCCGCCAGGAACAATCCTGAAGCCCCATCGCGCAGCACGTAGGTATCCTCTACCTTTTCACACTGCAGCTCAGGCATCGCCACGGGATCCATCTTCGGTGGCGCAGCTTCACCGCTTTTCAGCAGCTTGCGAGTGTTTTTACATTCGGCATTGGTACACCCGAAGAACTTGCCAAAGCGGCCCGTTTTCAGCTGCATTTCCGCCGAACATTTATCACACTCGAGCGATGGCCCATCGTAACCCTTAATCCGGTACTCACCGGACTCAACCTCAAAACCAGCGCAATCCGGGTTATTACCGCAGACATGCAGCTTACGTTTTTCATCAATCAGGTAAGAATCCATGGCCGAGTCACAGAGTTTACAGCGATGTTTGTTACGAAGAATACGGGACTCTTCTTCATCATCGCCATCGACACTGACCACTTCATCACCGGACACCAGATTGATCGTCGCCTTACAGCGCTCTTTCGGCGGCAGGGCATAACCGGAGCAGCCAAGGAAAACCCCGGTGCTACCAGTACGAATCATCATCTTGCGACCACAATCCGGACAATCAATACTGGTTTCGGTCGGGCTGTTCGGGCGCATACCGCCCTCTTCACCCTGCGCCGTTTCCAGTGTTTTCTGGAACCCTTCGTAGAAACGGTTGAGCAGATTTTTCCAATCTTCCTCTCCCATCGCTACATCATCCAGCGACTCCTCCATCCGCGCCGTAAAGCTATAGTCCATCAGATCGGCAAAGTTCTCAATCAGACGTTCAGTGACTATATCGCCCATTTTACGGGCATAAAAACGACGGTTCTGCACCTCAACATAACCACGATCCTGGATCGTAGAAATAATCGATGCATAGGTGGACGGACGGCCAATCCCTCGTTTTTCCAGCTCTTTAACCAGGCTGGCTTCAGTGAAACGCGCCGTTGGCTTGGTAAAGTGCTGACGCGGGTCCAGCTGCTGCACGTTCAGCACGTCACCACCGTTAACATCCGGCAGCAACAAATCCTCATCACCCTTGCCTCCTTTCGGCGGCATAACCCGGGTATAACCATCAAAGCGCAGAATACGACCCTTGGTGGTCAGTTCAAACTCTGCGGCTTTCACCTGGATACGGCTACTGGTGTACTTGGCTGGCATCATCTGACAGGCGATAAACTGACGTCGAATCAGGTCATACAGGCGCTCCGCATCGCGGTCCATGCCCTTAAGGTCTGTTGCCAACACGGCCATATCCGACGGACGGATCGCCTCATGCGCCTCCTGAGCCCCCTCTTTGCTGCTGTAGCGATTCGGGTTTTCTGGCAGGTACGCTTCACCATAATGCGTGAGCACGTAGTCGCGACAAGCCGCCACAGCATCCGCACTCAGGTTGGTGGAGTCGGTACGCATATACGTGATGTAACCCGCTTCATACAAGCGCTGGGCCATCATCATGGTTTTCTTAACGCCAAAGCTCAGCCGGGTACTGGCAGCCTGTTGCAACGTTGAGGTAATAAACGGCGCAGAGGGCTTACTACTGGTCGGACGGTCTTCACGCTTGATAACTTCAAACGTAGCCCCCTCCAGGCCCGCTAGAGAATCGCGGGTCTGCTCTTCAGAGTTAGGCCGGAAATTCTCACCATTGCGCTTGGCAACCTGCAGCCGTAGCGGCTCTTCAGCGCTTGTCAGCGTATCTGCGTGAATCTCCCAGTACTCTTCCGGGATAAACGCACGGATCTCACGCTCACGCTCAACGACCAGCCGGGCCGCAACGGATTGCACACGCCCAGCAGACAGACCGCGGGCGATTTTTTCCCACAACAGAGGAGACACCATATAGCCAACGACGCGGTCAAGGAACCGGCGCGCCTGCTGCGCATTAACCCGCGCCATATCCAGCTGACCGGGGGCTTCGAAAGCACCCTGAATCGCTTTTTCGGTGATCTCGTTAAACACAACACGGCGATAACGGCTATCATCACCACCGATTGCCTCGCGCAGGTGCCAGGCGATGGCTTCCCCCTCGCGGTCCAAATCGGTCGCGAGATAGATAGTGTCGGCATTTTTCGCCAACCGTTTCAGCTCGTCGACTACCTTTTCCTTACCCGGCAGGACTTCATAGTGGGCATCCCAATCTTTTTCCGGGTCCACACCCATGCGGCTGATCAGTTGTGTTTTTGCTTTGCGTTTGCGGTGAATAACTTTGTCTTCCGGCGACAACTTACGTGTAATTGCCGCCTGACGCGCACGCTCTTTCGGGTCGGACTTACTCGCCCCACCACTTGTCGGCAGGTCACGAATATGACCCACACTGGACTTCACAACAAACTGATTGCCGAGGTATTTATTAATAGTCTTCGCTTTTGCGGGTGACTCGACGATAACGAGCGATTTACCCATAGAATCCAAGTCCTTCAAGGAAACAGGAAATAATTGTGGCAACAACAGTGACCAAAACTGGGTGCATATATAAGTGCACAAAGGTCAGGGGTCAAGCAGCGGATTCCAATTTTCCACTTAAATTTGTACAGTTACCTGGTGATTCCAGCTTTACCATACCGGAACTTCAGTGGAAAATAGCCCTGCAATTTCACATGATTACTCAACCCTGGATGAGATCTATCGTCACTTATGCTAGATAATATTATGTATGTTGTCCTGCTGGCTGTTGTAGGTGTCATTGCATTGACTGCCAACTACATCATCGCCACCCGAGAACAACAACAAAAAGCCAAAGAAGAACGTCTTAAGTTCCTCTCTGTTCAGGCTGAACACACCATCCAGACCCTGAGCGTGCTTCGGGAAGCCAACTGCAAATCAGACATCGTCCATAAAATTGACGAACATGCCATGTCGCAGATCGAAGAGGTCGGAATGCTGGCACCCGACTCCCCCCTGTATGCCGATCTGACTGAGCAGAAAAATGGTGCCGACAACACCGTCGCCGATGATGCCGCTTTCGCCAGCGACAAATCGCTTAAGCGCGCCCAGATCTACATCAACTTTTCTGAAAAACTGATTCTGCAAATGGCCCGCCACAGCAAGCTCACCGTCAGTCTGGCCCGCAGCTACCAGCAAGAGCTATACCGAATGAAAGTCAGCGTTGTGGTCGGCGCACACATGTCACAAGGGATGCGTTATAAAGATCGCGAAGAACCACTGGTTGCCCTGTCGCACTTCAAACACGCCAAAGCCCTGCTGGTTGGCTCAGCCTTGCCACCCATTATGAAGAAGGAACGCCTGGCCGAGCTGCAAACACTAATCACAGAAGTAGAACCCAAGCGTCACAAGCTTACCGACCAGCTATCCAAAGATATGGACCGCTTCTGGTAACCCGCCATAACCGCGCTTCGGTCAACGGGCGCGGTAGATTCCGCGTCAGCAACGGGAATCGGACTCCAGCTCAAAGCGCGCAACCTCAGTCCCATCGGTCAAGCGTACGGTTTCGGTAAACATCACCAGCGGCCGGATCCAGAGCGCCTGATCGCCATAACACTGACGATAGACCACATGCCACTCCTCTGTTTCTGAGTGCCGGGCTGTATGCAGCACTTCATAACGCGCCCCTTTGTAATGCCGATAAAAACCGACTTCTACCTGTCTAAACATCCTTAATACCCTCTACTAACATCAATGATCAAAATCGAGCATCCATGATTCGTTGCAGCTGCGTTTTAAGCAGATCTAACGTTTCTATATCACCCTTTTCATGCCAGTACACAGATACCTGCACAGGCGTTGATTCCAGCGCTACTGCGCCCTCAGGCAATACAGCCAGCACCTCGGTGATCTGCGCCAACTGGCTTTCATCAAGCAGGTGCTCACCTTGAGCCCAGCTCCAGCCATCAGGCAGCCCATCACTAGCAATTGACGTCACCCGGTGCACCTGCCAGGGCACCAGCGCCTCCGACGCTTTACGATCCATATTACTGCGCATCAAGCGATATGCGGGCACGGTGATGATTTCAGGCTCCACCTCCCCTGCTGCACGGGGTGTTGTCAACCGCGCCAGCTGAACGTTATAGCCCAGTGAGCGTGCATGCAGCCGTAACTTGGCCTGAAATCGCTCCCGCGGAGATGGCATCATCCACATCATCGAGCCAACAAAAGACATCATGATCACAATGATAATGGTCCATTTCATTTTCACAGCCTCCGGCTGAGCAAGCCAGGTACCCGGTAATAGAACCCGTTACCTGTTAAAGTTGATTGATGTCAGATTAGCAGGAAAAAGAGCTGTGCTAATCTCAGAACTACGCCACCCCGGTGGCAGACCTGCCGCAGACAGGGTGCACGCTGCCCCTCACTGCGCACTGTAACGATTGTATTGAAGGAGCCAAACCATGAGCATTTACAACGTTATTCTGGTAGCCGTAGACCTCTCTTCTGAAGCCCAGCAGCTGGCCAGCAAAGCGCGAGAACTGGCCCACGCCAATAACGCCACACTGCACCTGGTTCATGTTATCGAGCCACTGAGCTTTGCCTATGGCGGCGATGTACCCATGGACCTGAGCTCAATTCAGGATCAGCTCGACGAACACGCCCACAATAAACTGGCGCACTTTGGTGAGCGTATGGACTACCCCATCAACGGCCAGCATGTTGTCAGCGGACACACTGAAACAGAAATCCACCGGCTGGCTGACTCCCTCAATGTCGATCTGATCGTCGTCGGCAGCCATGGCCGCCACGGCCTTGCTTTACTACTGGGCTCAACTGCCAATGGAGTACTGCACGGGGCTCACTGTGATGTACTGGCAGTACGTGTACACGAAACTGAGGCCCCGGACAGCGAATAAGTCTGGCGGCTTATTCCTCCTGCAACGCCTCCAGCTCCAGCCAGCGCTCCATCAGGGTTTCCACCTGCTGTTCCTGCTGCTGGAGCTGTGCCAGCACTTCCGTCACATGGGCGTTGTCCTGCTCATAGAAACTCGCCTCGCCTGTCTGCACCTGCAGCGCTTCCAGTGCAGATTCAGCGTCTGCCAGAAGGCCGGGCAACAGATCCAGCTCGCGCTGTAGCTTATAGCTCAGTTTTTTCAGCTTCTTCGCATCAGCTTTAACCGGTTCAGGCTCAGGCGCGGGCACAGGGTCTGCTGACGCGGCGACAGGTGCTACCGACAGCTTTGTTTTCTCTGGCGCAACAACGTCCGGACGCTGACGCAACCAGTCGTTATAGCCACCCACATATTCAGCAACGACACCGTTACCTTCGAACACCAGCGTACTGGTCACCACATTATCGAGGAAAGAGCGGTCATGGCTGACCAGCAACACGGTACCGTCGAACTTGAGCAGAATTTCTTCCAGCAATTCAAGTGTTTCGATATCCAGGTCGTTGGTCGGCTCATCCAGCACCAGTACGTTGGCAGGCATACTGAACAGCTTCGCCAGCAACACCCGGTTAGTTTCACCACCGGACAATGCTTTCACCGGCGTACGTGCACGCTCCGGGCTGAACAAAAAGTCATTCAGATAGCTAATCAAATGGCGAGATTTACCATTCACCGTAATAGACTCACGGCCTTCGGCAATGTTATCTATGATGCTCTTCTCGCCATCGAGCTGGCCTCGCAGCTGATCGAAGTACGCCACTTCCATCTTGGTACCAATACGCACTTCACCCTGCTGTGGCTCAAGCCGACCCAGCAAAATGTTCAGCAACGTACTCTTGCCAGCGCCGTTCGGCCCGATCAGACCGATGCGATCGCCTCGCTGTACCAGCAGATCCAGATTATTCAGCAGCTGCTTGCCGCCGTAGGCCATCGACACACCGGCCAATTCCGCCACCAGCTTGCCAGAACGTTTGGCCTCCTCCAGGTTAAAGGTTGCTTTACCCTGACGCCCGAGTCGGTCTGCATGCTGATTACGCATTGTTTTCAACGCACGCACACGGCCTTCGTTACGGGTGCGACGCGCTTTGATACCCTGACGAATCCACACTTCTTCCTGCGCCAGCCGTTTATCAAACAGCGCATTCTGCGTAGCTTCTTCTTCAAGCAACTTTTCTTTTTGTTCCTGATAACTCAGATAGCTACCCGGGAACGAGGTCAGCACCCCACGATCCAGCTCCACAATCCGGGTGGCCAGTTTTTCCACCAGCGCACGGTCATGGGAGATAAACAGCAAACCGCCACGGAAGTTGAGCAACTGCTGTTCCAGCCACTCGATGGTCTCAATATCCAGATGGTTGGTTGGCTCATCGAGCAGCAACAGATCAGGCTCTTGCACCAGTGCCGCACCCAGCGCCGCACGACGACGCCAGCCACCGGACAGCTCGGACATTTTCTTATCTGTTGGCAACCCCAGACGATCCATCACCCGGGCAACACGCTGCTCCAGGTTCCAGCCATCACAGGCTTCAATTTTATGCTGCAGGGCTTCCAGCGCATCCATATCGTGCGCGTCCGCCGCTGTATCATAGGCCGTGCGCAACGCCTGCACATCACTCAGCCCGGCAGTCACAACATCGGTGACTGAACGCTCATCGGCAACCGGCATCGCCTGCGGCAGGTCCGCAATACGACAGGCAGGATCCTGCCAGAACTGACCACTGTCCGCATGGATCTGCTGACCAATCAACTTCAGCATGGTTGACTTACCGGCACCATTAAGGCCAACCAGTGCTACCCGCTCACCCGGGTCGATCTGAAAATCGACTTCACCCAGCAGCGGCTTGTCCCCAAAGGCAACGGAGACTTTATCTAAACGAATCAAAGGCATGATAGATTCTCATATGCTTTACAGCGCGAAGGCGCTATTCTACTGCATTCGGTCATCAACCCGCACGGCACAGCGAGATAAAAAGCGAATGCTGGCGCACAGGGTGGGTATTTGTAAGGATTTGCGGCGAACGATTTCGCTCCGACCGTATCGAACTAACTAACAACTTGCCCTCGGGAGACACGATGCCATGCGCGTTTTCTGCATGATGCTGACTATATTGCTGTTTTTCCCCGCAATGTCGGCCACCGCCAGTATTAATACATCCTGGAAAAAAGAGCGCGCACTGTATCAGGCGGCTTTAAAAACACCCGCCAGCAAGCGCATCAAAAAAATCAAGACAACCCTGCCCAGGCTTGGTCACTACCCTTTACGGCCCTACCTTGAGTACCAGCTTATCTCCCGCCAGCTCACCACCCGCTCTGGCAATCAGGTCCGCAATTTCCAGAAAAAATACGCTGACTTACCACTGATTCGTAATCTGCAAGCCGACTGGCTTTCATTGCTCTACAGAAAAGGTCTCTGGCGTAGCTATCTGAAAGAGTTCGACCGCCTGCCGCTACGTGGTGCAACACAGGAATGCCGACAACAAACCGTCCGCCTGAAAACCGGTGACCGGGCACTACGAAAGAAAGCACTGATTGCAGCCGAAACACTCTGGACCGTAGGTAAATCACAGCCAAAAGCCTGTGACCCACTGTTCGCCAGCTGGAAGAAAGCGGGTAAATTGACTTCAGCCAAAGCACTGAAGCGCTTCTGGCTCAGCGTCGAAAAACGTAACTACAGCCTGGCCCGCTATCTGGAACGTCACATCAGCGTGCGTAGCCACAAGGCCCACGTAAAACGCTTCTGGGAGATCAAAAAGAGCCCCGCCCGTCTGTTCCGTCAGGTCCGTAAAACTGATGACCTGCACACTCTCGCTTTTGGTCTGAAAAAGCTACTGAGCAAACAACCAGAGCGTACCGTAAATTACTGGCTGAAAGTGCGTAAAATACGCAAACTCAGCACCGTACAGCACGCCAGCATAGACACCATGCTAGCCCAGCGACTGGTAACCAACAGCAGCGACAAGAAATTCAGCCTGATCGCCAAACTGGACAGAAGCCACAGTATTCCAGAAGTCACCGAAGCACATCTGCGACTACTGCTCCAGCAGCAGGACTGGCCGATGGTTGTGGCCCTGGTAAAAAAACTGCCAACCGAAACCCGCCAATCTGACATATGGAAATACTGGGAGGCTGTCGCTCTCAAAAACACCAGCAAAAATGCCAGCCAGCAGAGAAAAGCCCATCAGTTACTGCTAGATCTGGCCAAGAAACGGCAGTATTACGGCTATCTGGCGGCAACCCTGACCAGCCAGCCTTACAAACTGCAGGCTGACCATCCGGGCCACAACAACGCTATTCGCAAAAAAATCGAGACAACCCCGGCGATTCTGCGCGCCATTGAGCTTAACCGGCTAGGGCAGAGCAGCCAGTCCGGCGCAGAATGGCGCACAGCAATGACGACCCTGAGTGAAAAAGAGCAACAGTATGCCGCGCTGCTGGCCGACCGGTTAGGCTGGCATTTCACCGCCATTGTCAGCGCCGCACGCGTAGGTGCCTGGGATCTGGTAAAAGCCCGCTTCCCACGCCCCTACGCTCAAACGTTCAAAAAGCTGGCCCGCAAACGCCAGATAGATGAAAACTGGGCACTGGCGATCGCCCGCCAGGAAAGCGCATTCAACCCACGCGCGCGCTCCCGTGTCGGCGCACGTGGCCTGATGCAGTTGATGCCACAGACCGCTCGCGAAACTGCACGCAACCACAAAGTGCCCTACCGTTCGAAAAACCAGTTATTCAACCCCAGCACCAACATCAGCCTGGGTACCGCCTACCTCAGCGATATGCTGAAAAAATTTAACGGCAACCGCGCTCTGGCCAGTGCTGCCTATAACGCAGGGCCCCACCGTGTTAGCCGCTGGATGAAGCAGCGTGGCTCGCTGCCACTGGATATCTGGATAGAATCCATCCCGTTCAAAGAGACCCGGCAGTACGTGAAAAACGTCCTTACTTACCGCGTTATCTACCAGATGGATGCGGGACAGCGCGGCCAGTTTATGGAAAAAAATGAAATTGCCCGCCTGAGCATTAAACCGGTCTCAGCCAAACAGCTGCTGGTACTGGCACCGCAAGACTCAGACAACAAGAAGGGAATGGCAGTAACCCAATGAATGGCTGGACAGATATTTGCGTCAACCTGACAGACCGGCGCTTCGCCAACAAGCAGGCCGAAATTGTAGAGCAGGCAATCGAGGCTAACGTAAACCGCATGATTATCGCAGGCACAGACCAGGCCAGCAGCGAAGCTGCCCTGGCCTTGTGTCAGCAACACCCTGACCACCTGTTCAGCACGGTCGGGTTCCACCCCCATGATGCCAAAAATGCCACTGCCAGCGCCCTGTCCGCTATACAGGCGCTATTACAGGAACCTGGCGTCGTCGCGGTGGGTGAAACCGGGCTGGATTTCAATCGAGATTTTTCACCACGACCACAGCAAATCAGTGTCTTCGAACGGCAATTAGAGATGGCCGCCGAATTCAAAAAGCCCCTGCTGCTGCACGAACGCGATGCTCACACTGAACAAAGAGAAATCCTGAGCAGCTACAGAGACCACCTGCAAGGCGCGGTACTGCATTGCTTTACCGGCGACCGTAAAGCCCTGTACAACTACCTGGATCTGGATCTCTACATTGGTATTACCGGCTGGATTTGTGATGAACGCCGGGGCGAGAGCCTGCGTGAGCTGGTCAAGGACATTCCCGCTGACAGATTACTGCTGGAAACGGATGCCCCCTACCTGACACCACGGGATTACAAGCCCAAACCCAAAGGCGGCACTAACAGCCCCGCTCTGTTACCGCACATCGGCCAGACAGTCGCCAGGTTACGCAACGAAGACTGGCAACAACTTCAGCATCAAACCAGCGATAACGCCTGCCGACTGTTTCAGCTGTCAGGCAACTGAGCCACAAACGCCAGCAGCTGATCAGCATCAAAGGGCCAGCCCAGCTCCTGGCCCGAGTTTTCGCACACCAGCACCGGTATTCTCACCCCATATTGTTCAATAAGCGCATCACTTTGCGCAATATCCTGCGCTTCGACAACACAGTCCTGCACCAGACTCGATACGATAATACCTTCAGCGACTTCACACAGGTGGCAACCTGCTGTAGTCATTAATACCAGATTTTTCATAATATCCTGATCACAAATAAACCGGACAGAAGCTTACCAGAACGATTAAATCAGCGCCTGGAAACCGGCGCCAAAACCAGGGAATGGTGCCATGAAAAAAAGACTCCCCTCCACGCCGACTCAGCAGGAAGTAAGCCTGAGTGATGACGAGTTTATTGTCAGCAAAACCAACGGTGAAGGTAAAATCACCTATATCAACCGCGTATTCATGCAGACATCTGGCTACACCGAAGCCGAACTGCTGGACCAGAACCACCGCATGATTCGCCACCCAGACATGCCTCATGGCCTGTTCATGTACATGTGGAATACCCTCAAAAATGGCAATGAGTTCATCGGCTTCGTAAAAAACCTCTGCAAAAACGGCGGCCATTACTGGGTCTTTGCACACGTGACTCCCGACCACGATGCCCAGGGCAACTTTCGTGGCTACTACTCCGTACGCCGCAAGCCTGAAAAAAACGCCATCACCACCATCGCCCATCTTTACGACGCCATGAACCAGGTCGAACAAAACAATGGAGGCCGCAGTGCCGCCAGCGCATCAGCCCAGCACATGCTTGAATACATCGCCGACAAGGAACTGAGCTACGACGAATTCATCTTGCAGCTCGACTCTCACTGACCCAGGAGGCGCCCCATGGACTACCAGAACAGCTACAAAAACAGCACCAGCCGTGGCAAGCTCTACCTGCGCAGCAATACACGGCTGATGGCTGCCAGCCACTTTCTCACCATACTTATCACCATCATCGCTATCTCGGTGACACAGAGTTTTGCCTGGTGGATGCTAGCCCCACTACTGTTTTCAACCATCATCGCCTTCTGGTTCTGGCGCAGCCAGGAAAAAGTATTTAACACCCTGGATGCTGTTCACAGCACCTTGCACTTTGCCAACACCGGTAGTCTCAGCCACCGTGTCACCCGGGTTGCCGGATTAGGCGAAGTCGGCCAGGTCGCATGGGAACTTAACGACCTGCTCGACCAGATGGAATCCTACTTCAAAGAAGTCGATGCCTGCTTCAAGCAGGTCAGCCTGGGCAACTACAATCGCCGCGCCTTCTACAAAGGTATGCCTGGCCGCCTGCGCAACTCACTACAAAAAATAAACGAGTCACTGACCCTGATGCAGGACGGCAAAGAACTGCTTGCTGCCAACGAGCTGCACTCTGACCTGCACAACCTCAACACGCGCCACCTGATCGACAATCTTCGACAAAACCAGGCAGACCTGGTACGCATCTCCAGTGAAATGGAACATGTAGAAGGCATCGCAGACGAAAACGGAAACATGGCCGCCGACAGTGCTGGCCGGGTTAACCGGATGGCCGACGCCCTGTCCGCCGTCACCAAAAACATGACTAATGTGCGCACCATGACCCACGAGCTGGAGCAGGACGCCGCTGATGTCTCCCACGCCCTGTCGATCATCACCGAAATCGCCGACCAGACCAGCCTGCTAGCTCTCAATGCCGCCATAGAAGCAGCTCGTGCGGGCGAGCAAGGCCGTGGATTCGCTGTCGTCGCCGATGAAGTAAAAGCGTTATCACACCGCACCAAGGAAGCCGCGGTTGAAATCTCCGCTACCATCCACTCTTTCAGCGGGCGGGTGAAAAAAATGGTCGATGAGGCTGAGCAGTCCAGCAAAGCCACCGCGACGGTGAGCGAACAGATCACCTGTATCAGCAGCCAGTTCAATCAGATCAGCCATTCCGCTGAGGCCATTACTGATTACATCACCTACTCAAAAGACCGCACCTTCGGTTCACTGGCCAAAGTTGACCACGTTATCTACAAACAGAACGGTTACCTGGCACTGGACGACTCCGCCGACCGCAGCGCCGAACTGGACGCCATTCGTAAAGACCACACCCAGTGTCGGCTGGGCATGTGGTACTACGACGGTGCCGGTTCACAGAAATTCGCTCACACCGAGGCTTACCGCCAGGTCGAAACCCCGCACCACAAAGTACATAGCGCAGTGCAACAAGCCGTCGCTCTGCGCGACAGCAACTGGCGGCACGAAACCAGCCTGCGTAAACAAATTGTTTCGCACATGCGTACAGCAGAAGAGGAAAGTTACAACGTTTTGCAATATCTCGACGGTATGGTGGAACAGCGTCATTGCAACAACGAAACCGTGAACCACACATAGCCCGCGCGGCGCACAAATTGCCGCACTGCAGCGATCTACTACCTTAGAACAGGTTGTAAGTTGTGCAGCGCAGTCTATGCTCTCTAGTTCACAGCTCAAGATTTGGACGATTTGCCTGTTGCCAGGGAATACAGTTGCAACAGGCCTGACTGAAAGGCGTACTGATGGATACGAAGCCGAACACCCCGACTGACCCTCAGGAGTTTATTAATTTCCTGAACGAAGAGACGCAAAAACTCTTCGATACGTTCTCTGTAAAAAACCAGGAAGATTTTTTCAGTAACTTCACAAAGTCATGGACAGAACTGGCTGCCCGCTCATGGGAAGACCCAACTGTCTGGATCCGTGCGATCTCCGACTACCAGCAAGGTCAGATGAACCTGTGGCGCAACATCCTGACGGGCGGCGCAACTGCCAGCCCGGTCGCCAGCCCGGCACCAGGAGATCGTCGCTTCCAGGCCGAGGAGTGGAATCAGAATCCGGTTTTCGACTACATTAAACAGTCCTATCTGCTGACATCTCAGCTGATGTCTGAAATGGCTGCCAATGCCCACCTGTCAGACGGCGAGCAGCGTAAGCTGGAGTTCTACACCCAGCAGTACATCGATGCGATGTCGCCAACAAACTTCGCCATGACCAATCCAGAAGTCCTGCACCAGGCAATGGAAACCAAAGGTCAGAGCCTGATTGACGGCATGAAAAACCTGCTCAGCGACGTCGACAAAGGCCGTATCTCGATGACCGACGAGAGCGCCTTTGAGCTAGGTAAAAACCTGGCGTTGACCGAAGGCTCCGTTGTCTTCGAAAACGAAATGCTGCAGCTGATTCAGTACAAGCCAACCCAGGCTCAGGTATTTGAACGCCCAGCACTGATCATCCCGCCCTGCATCAACAAGTTCTACATCATGGATTTGCAGGAGCATAACTCCTACGTCAAATACTGCGTAGAACAGGGCCAGAATACTTTCCTGATTTCCTGGACCAACCCACGTGAAGACCAGAGCTACCTGAGCTGGGATGACTACGTTGAAAAAGGTATCCTGGAAGCGATCGAAGCGGTCAAATCCATTGGCGGCTCCAGCAAAATCAACACCGTGTCCTGGTGTGTTGGCGGTACACTGACAGCCACAGCACTGGCTGTGATGGCCAACCGTAAAGACACCTCCGTTGCCTCTGCTACGTTCCTCACCACACTGACTGACTTTGCCGACCCTGGCGATATCGGTGTATTTGTTGATGAGAAACAGGTTGGTCAGCTGGTTGAAAAAGTGAACGATGAGGGCTTCCTCAATGGCCGCAGCCTGGCAAACTCGTTCAACATGCTGCGCTCCAACGACCTGATCTGGTCCTACGTGGTCAACAACTACCTCAAAGGGCAGACACCACCGCCGTTTGACATTTTGTACTGGAACAGCGACTCCACCAACCTGCCAGCCACCATGTACACTTTCTACATGAAAGAAATGTACCTGGAAAACAAACTGTCACAGCCTGGCGGCCTGACCATTTGTGGTGAAGCGATTGATCTGAGCAAGATCAAAATCCCAGTCTACTTCCTGTCCACCATCGAAGATCATATCGCCCCATGGAAAGGTACCTTTAAAGGCACCGAACTGATGAAGGGACAGGTTGAGTTCGTACTGGGTGCATCTGGCCACGTTGCAGGGGTTATCAACCCGGCTTCCAAAAACCGTCGCCACTACTGGACTGGCGGCAAGCTTGGAGATGGCGCAGAAAACTGGCTGGAAAGCGCAGAACGCCAGGAAGGTACCTGGTGGAACCACTGGTCTGAATGGCTGAAAAAACGTGCAGGCAAAAAAGTCGATGCCCCCGCGACACTGGGCAACGCAACACACAAAGAAATCGAGCCAGCACCTGGCCGCTACGTAAAAGTACGCCTGGCCTGATCACCAGCCTGACTTAGCCAAACTAACACCAACCCTGGCCTCGGCCGGGGTTTTTATTGGCTGCGACAAATTTCAGGCACAAAAAAACCAGCGCATGGGCTGGTCATCTTTATTCTTCATGACTGAAGAAGATTGGAGCGGAAAACGAGATTCGAACTCGCGACCCCGACCTTGGCAAG
>OJDH01000030.1_pt1 | contig 119916 bp, 110 predicted proteins | sample 1592761 | NCBI WGS metagenome assembly OJDH01 (sample SAMN05416855, study PRJEB24817) | seawater metagenome | isolation source: Sea water | place: Canada:Atlantic | collected 2013-11 | reverse complement strand
AACGACCTTCGGGTTATGAGCCCGACGAGCTACCAGACTGCTCCACCCCGCATCAACAGGAGCGAATACTACGCATCAGTCACAAAGCTGTCAACCGGTTTAATAAAATTCATTAATAATATCAATTCATTAGCAAACCGAGATTAAAAGCATTAATAAGCAACACGGCCCAGGTCGCAGAAGGGGCAAATCCCGAAGGCACCTACCCTTAATGCCTGGCGCAAGCACAACAAGGCTGCACCCAACACAGCCAGCCCCACTTACGACTTCTTCTTATCTGCTGCCTCATCCATCATCTTCTCCATCTGCAGCAACCGCTGCTGCTTACGACGACGGATATGCAACTTTTGCAAACCCAGTACCAGTCGGGACATCAACTTACTGTTCTGACGATTCAGGTCGATAAAACGGGCACGGTAGGAGTCTTCTTTCTGCAGTAAAATTTCCAGTTTCATCCGTATCGTATAGACCTGATCGATCTTGAACTTCAGAATCCCTGCAACTTCATTTCCGACAATCTGCTGCTCTACCTTAAAAGCGATGCCGGACTCAGAGATGTTCTCTATAACGGCTTTTTGCCCATCAGCGGCAAACCGGACAGGGTCTTTAGCCGAGAGATCAACACGAACAGACTGACGCTTGTTCGACTTATCAAGTGATTCAGGAATAATCAGCGCCATCACTTCACCTGGTGTTCAAGTACAAATTCGATTCGGCGATTACGCGCACGAGCTGCACTGTTCTGATTGGGTTCTACTGGCAGGGAGTCCCCATAGCCAGTAGCAGTCAAACGCTCAGGATCAAGCCCACCGCGCATAAAGTACCTCAGCACCGTTGTTGCACGTACTGCAGATAACTCCCAGTTCGAAGGAAACTGTGGTGTCTCAATCGGCTGATCATCAGTATGGCCTTGAATATTAACGTTATAGTTTGGGTTTTGTCGTAAAACGTTCACCACCACATCCAGCATCGGCATACTCCTGCGATCAAACTGCGCAGAGCCAGACTCAAACAACGCTGAGCCCTTCATCCGCAAGCGCAGCTTGCCATCCTTCGGTGTCGCAATTTCCACCGAGTCACTCAGACTCATCAGCTGGAAAGACTGCTTCAACTCTTTAGTGGTTTTATCCAGTTCCTGCTGAATACGTATCCGCTGCTGGATCGCTGCCGCAGAATTCGGATCATTGGCATCTTCCAGACTGTATTCTCGCGCCGGAAGCTGCTCTTTGCGCAACTCTTCAGGAATACGGTCTGAAGGCGCCTGTGCATCCAGCTCAATCAGACTATTGCTACCTGCAGCACTATCCAGCGCCAATGTCAGCGAGCGACGGGTTTCTTCAAACTCAGCCTTTTTCACCGTCGACATCGAGAACAGCAACACAAAAAACACCAGTAACAGAGTCATCAGGTCAGCATAGGTCGTCAGCCAGCCCTGCTCTCTTTCTTCCTTAATAAGCTCACGTAAATGGGACATTGATCAGCCCCCCGCGCTTGGGGATATCTGCTTGCGTTGAGCCTCAGGAATATACGATGACAACTGCTCATACACATGCATGTAGTGATCATTGGTCAGGATGCTGATACAGCCCTCGCGGATGATCTCCAGATTGGTCACCTCCGCCAGGGTACGCGCTTTCAGCTTGCCGCCGATTGGGATAAACACCATGGTCGCAAGGAAAGAGCCATAAAAGGTTGTCAGCAGCGCAACAGCCATTGCCGGACCTATTGCTTCCGGTGTATCCAGCTGGCTTAACATCTGGATCAGGCCAATCAGCGTTCCCAGCATGCCAAACGCCGGGGAATACGTACCCATCTTGCGGAAAACATCCTGCACCGCGTGATGGCGAGACATCAGAGAATCAATCTCATTCTGCAAGGTATTACGAATAACCTGTTCGGATGCTGCCTCGGCCAGCAGGTCACAGGCACGCTGTAAAACATGCGAGTCACTCTTGACCTCATTCAACGCAAGCAAGCCATGTCGATGACTGACACGACTCAACTCCATCATGGTATCAATCATGTCACGCGGATTGGTTTTATCACCTGTGAATACGATGAATGCGCCACGAAAGGCATTAATTACATCGCGAAACTGCACCGTCAACAAGGTTGCTGCCGTTGTACCACCAATTACAATCATCATCCCGGGAATGTTCACAAAGATATCGGCACTACCGCCAATAAAAATCGCTGAAAAAATCAGCGCAAGACCCGAAATAATTCCAAGTAAAGAAGCAAAATCCATGTGTTATGCTCTCTTCATAAACAACGTATTAATAATAACCATAGCAGCGCCCGTTCAGCTCACTCTGGAGTAATCAGACAAGAGATGCCTTCCCTTCCCCTCTGGCATACAGGCCTCCCCCAATGGAACCACAGCTGCTGGCATGATGGCCCACTTGCAGGTAAAAGTAACACACGACCGCTGCATCGTTACGCTCGTTATTTCAATTCAGTCGAAGGTAATACCACATTTTATGGTATCCCAGACAGGATATCGGTCGAACGCTGGCAAACTGAAGTACCAAATGACTTTAAATTCTGCTTCAAGCTGCCACAGGTAATCACTCACCAGCACAACCTCCAGCATTGCCAAAGCCATTTAACAGACTTTTTCCGTCAAATGTCACCACTGCAGCACAGCATTGGCCTGATCAGCATCCAACTACCCGCCACGTTCAGCCCGCAACAGATTGATATATTAGCGTCTTTTCTGCAACACCTTCCGCATGATTGGAATTACACCGTTGAGGTACGTCATCTTGCGTTCTTTAATAAACAGATTGAAGAACAACTGCTTAACCAGCTGCTAGCAAGGCATAACATCAACCGTACGATGTTCGATACCCGCTGGCTTTTTGCCGAGCCCCAGCCCGATGCCGTTACCCAGGATGCTCTGCATAAAAAACCACAGCTCCCTTTACATGTTTTAGCAACAGGGCAACAGCCAGTAGCGCGCATTATCAGCCCACTACAGTGGCAACACACGGATCAGTGGTTACAGCCCTGGGTAACGAAAGTCTTACAATGGATTGATGAGGGGCGAACACCCTATCTTTTTTTCCACACACCCGACAACGCTGAAGCCCCACAGCTGGCACGTCACTTCTGTGAATTACTTGTAGCGAAGCGACCCACACTGATCAACCCGCTGAACTGGCCGGATCCGTTACAGTCTCAGTCGTCACTATTCTAGACGGGGTATGTACTGGAGACGGTGGAGCAGAACTGCCCCACCTTTCGATCAAAAAGCTCAGGCACGCATTACCGAAACATCTTCAGCCTGCAAACCTTTATCACCTTGTCGCACATTAAAACGTACCTTCTGCCCTTCAGAAAGCGAGCGGTGTCCCCGGCCACGAATATTGCGGAAGTGCACAAACACATCTTCGCCATTTTCACGGGTAATAAAACCAAACCCTTTGGACACATTAAACCACTTCACCAACCCAACCTCGCGGCCATCATCCTGCTCGGATTCTTCAGGCTCATCCAGATCCAGATCCCCTCTGGACACTGAAGGGCGGCTTTGCCCCAGAGAACTCAACAGACTACTGATAAAAACAACACCAAATGACACAACAAACACAGGCAAAGACACCGCCTGCAACGCCCCAGTTACCTGAAGCAAAAGCGCCAGAACTACGGCACCTGCCGCACTGACCAATGCACTACGCACTAACTGATTACCACTCATGTAATTATTCTCTTTGTTTGTAATCGTTTTCCTTTCCGCACCCCGCCGTTATTATGGCGGAACCAACCGAGCACATATAACTAATTTTGTGCAACTATTCAACAGGTTAAACCCTGACGCATGACTTCGCCCCATTTCAGGGCAGGGGAAATGCGCATCTGTAATCAGGAGTATCCATGCCCGATCAGGAAAGAATTGCAGAACTTGAGAGCCGTGTAGCCTTTCAGGAAGACGCAATTGACAAGTTAAGTGACGTTATTGCCCGCCAGGATATTGAACTGGTACAACTGAAAGAACTGGTCCTCAGCCTGCATAAACAGATAAAACTGATGGACCTGTCCAGCCCGACAGACAATGGTCACGAGCCGCCACCACCGCACTACTAAGGCGAGCCGGGATACTGGCAGTCCACGACTGCCAGTACGGTTCAGCCCAGCTTTTTCCGGGTATATATATCGTAACGTGTTGACTTACCGAGCAACTGGTAGCTGAAGGTCTGTCCTTCGATAGCCGGTGCTTTACGCGGGCGTTTGACCACTACCCGATACTCAGCAACCGGCCAGGCCACCGCAAGCAATGCCGCATCATCATTGTCTTCACCCACAACCGCCTGAAACAGATTCATTTCCTTCTTAACCTGAGCAGACTTGTCGGAGTGGGGAAACATCGGATCCAGATACAGCACCTGCTGACTCTGCTGCTCAGCCTGTTGCAACCAGCCAATACTGTCAGCAGGCAACAAAGTCATTCGCTCAACAATGTCAGCCACCTCAGCATCATACTCAGCACGCTGCAGGCCGTCTTTGAGCAAGGCATGGATAATGGGTGAGCGCTCCAGCAAGGTCACTTCAGACCCCAGAGTCGCAATCACAAAGGCATCACGCCCCAGCCCTGCGGTGACATCCACCACACTGGGCCGAACACTGCCTTTAATACCAACCGCCTTGGCGATCATCTGCCCGGCACCGCCACCAAACTTGCGCCGGTGCGCCACCGCACCACTAACGAAATCAACCCACACCGGGCCTGGACGTTTCTTTACAGCCGTCTGCTGCAGCTGCAGCCCCTGAGCGGTGTACTGCAGTAACGCCACCTGACGGGTATCAGCTGGATCAGCGTCAGGTATAAAAGGCAATCCCAGCTGCTCAGCCAGCTCTTCAGCCTGCTCCAGCCATCGGGGCTCAGTTGCCGTTACAACAACGGCTGCTGTTATCTCTCGCATGATCAATATCTATACATGATTAACGCGGTCACACCGCAAAATAAACCGCCAGTAATACCAGCCCCAATACCATCCGATAAATTACAAACGGCATCATACCTATTCGGTCCAGCAGCTTGAGAAACAAATGAATACATGCCCAGGCACTCAGCGCCGACACCAGCGCGCCAGCAGCAATCATCTGCCACGCCATTCCACCACTCTGGTCCGGTAACTCCAGCCCCAACAACAACCCGGCTCCGGCTATGACCGGAATCGACATCAGAAAGGAGAACCGGGCTGCAGCCTGACGCTCAAACCCCAGCATTAGCGCCGCGGTAATGGTAATCCCTGATCGAGAGGTACCCGGAATCATCGCGACAGCCTGCGCCAGCCCGATAATCACAGCATCCTGCCAACCCAGCCCATGCAATACACGATGCTCTGTCCGTGCATGATCAGCCCACCAGAGCAGACCGCCAAAAATCAGCGTAGCGCCAGCAATCACCAAGACCGAGCGACCATAATGACTGATCAGATCGGATGCGACCCCACCTAAGCCAAACGCCGGAATTGTTGCCAACACCACCAGCCAGGCCAGTTTGCTCTCCGAACTATGCCGCCCAGCCAGACTGGCAAACCAGCCTTTGGCCAGCACCCTTATATCGGTGCGAAAATATACTACAACCGCCAACAAGCTGCCCACATGCACACCCACATCAAACGCCAGCCCCTGATCTGGCCAGCCCAGCAATTGAGCAGGCAAAATCAGATGTGCCGAACTGGAGATTGGCAGAAACTCGGTCAGGCCCTGGATCAGCGCCAGTACCAGTACATGTAACCATTCCATTGTTATTGTTGATCCTTTTTCTTCCAGGCTACTTCATCACGCAAGTAAACCGGCATCGCCTGATCTGCGGCCACTGTTTTTCCTTCAGCCCAGTCAGCGGCGGCCAGCTGAGCCATAATGCCAGCAGCCGGATAACAGGTCGGTTCAACCGCCACCAGCTGAGCCTTCAGCGCCTCTGACATCGATTCCAGATAGCCAAAGCCACTCCCGGCAGCGTGATATTCACCCTCCGGCAGCAATAACTGTGCAGGTGTACACACCTGTTCGGGCATCAACTCAACAAGCTGCCCATTCACAAAGCGATAGGCACCGGCATAGACTTCATCCATCCGCGCATCCAGTGCCGCCACGACCTGAGAAGCCCCCGTTTGCTGATGAATGTTCAGTGCCATCGCTGCCAGTGTTGAGACTGGCAGCATCGGCAGTTCTGCCGCAAAGGCAAGCCCCTGCGCGGTACCCGTAGCAATGCGGATACCGGCAAAGGAGCCCGGCCCGCGCCCAAACGCAATCGCATCCAGCTCCGCCACGCTAAGCCCATGGGCAGTCAGTAATTCACTGACCATCGGCAACAGCGCACGGGTGTGCTGGCGGGGAATAATACGAAAATCCTCATGCACCACACCGTCGAGTGAAAGCGCGACAGAGCAGGCATCGGTAGAGGTATCCAGTGCAAGAATTTTGGCCATTACAATCTTTTCTTCAGGTCAGGGCTGGGCAGAAATGCCCTTTTATCAATCAATTTTGGTAGCAGGACGAATCAGTTCGTCTCCCCAGCGCGGTAACAGGCTCTGGGCGATCTGCAACTGGTTCAGGATACGGGCCACCACAAAATCCACCATATCTTCCACACTTTGCGGACGCTGATAAAACCCCGGACTGGCCGGGATCACCACCACGCCCATGCGGGTCAGCTTCAGCATATGCTCAAGGTGTATCTCAGAATAAGGCGCTTCACGGGGCACCAGAATCAGCTGACGACGCTCTTTAAGCGCCACATCGGCTGCCCGCTCAATAAGGTTATTACTGGCACCGGTCGCGATGGCGGACAGACAGCCTGTGCTGCAGGGACAGACCACCATTTTACTGGGGGCACCAGATCCCGACGCCACCGGCGCCATCCATTGCTCACGACCAAACACCCGAATCTGACCCGGCTGTGCGGCGAATTCTGCCGTCAAAAACGCTTCCTGATCAGCCGAACCGCCAGGCAATGACAGATCCGTTTCCGTAGCAATCACCACCTGCGCCGCCCGTGACACCATCACCAGTACCTGATGCTGCGCTGTCACCAGACACTGAATCAGCCGCAAGCCGTACTGCACCCCCGAGGCACCGGTAATCGCCACCGTTACCGGCTCATTAAACGAATCGCTCATCAACAGGCACTCTTTTCCAATGCAGCGACCATGCGCGGATGAATCCCTTCAAAGCCCCCATTACTCATAATCACCACATGGGTACCCGGCTTGGCCATCGCCACCACCTGATCAATAATCGCTTCGGTATTATCCAGCACCACAGCGGGCACCGAACCATTAGCCGCCACAGACTCCAGCGACCAGTCCAGCCCGACAGGCTGATACCAGAACACCTGGTTCGCCGCTGCGGTGCTGGCGGCCAGCTGTTGCTGATGACTGCCCAGCCGCATGGTATTGGAGCGTGGTTCAATCACCGCGAGCACCGGTGCATCACCCACCTGGTTACGAATGCCCTGCAAGGTGGTTTCAATGGCTGTCGGGTGATGGGCAAAATCATCGTATACCTTCACTCCGGCGACATCGCCGACCAGCTCCATCCGGCGCTTAACACCGCCAAAGGCATTCAGCGCTTCAATCGCATGTTCCGGGCGTACCCCGACATGACGGGCCGCCACCAGGGCTACCAGTGCGTTATTAACACTGTGCGTACCGGTCATTGACCAGCGTACTTCGCCCTGCGTGACGCCGTCGTGAAAAACTTCAAAGTGAGTGCCATCATCACTGAGCAGCTTCGCCTGCCACTGCGCCTCACTACCATCAACACTGGTACGCACCACCGGCGTCCAGCACCCCTGCCCTAGCACTTCATCCAGCGCAGGCTCACCGGTGGGCACAATAATCTGACCATTGGCTGGCACAATCCGCACCAGGTGGTGGAACTGACGCTGGATCATCGCCAGATCATCAAAGATGTCAGCGTGGTCGAATTCCAGGTTATTCATAACCAGGGTGCGTGGATGGTAATGGACGAACTTGGAGCGTTTATCAAAAAACGCCGTATCGTACTCATCGGCCTCAATCACGAAAAACGGTGATTCACCCAGCCGGGCAGACACATCAAAGTTCTTCGGCACACCACCAATCAGAAAACCGGGAGCCATATCGGCGTGCTCCAGCATCCAGGCCAGAATCGTTGCCGTGGTAGTTTTACCGTGGGTACCCGCCACCGCCAGCACCCAGCGGTCACGCAGATGTTCAGACAACCACTGCGGGCCCGAGGTGTAATTCAGGCCATGCTCCAGCAGATACTCAACCGCCGGGTTACCCCGGCTCATGGCATTACCCACCACCACCAGATCCGGCGCAGGCTGCAGATGAGAAGGATCATAGCCTTCCAGCACATCAATGCCCTGAGACTGTAACTGGGTACTCATCGGCGGGTAAACGTTGGCATCAGAGCCAGTCACCCGGTAACCGAGCTGTTTGGCCAGAATCGCCATGGACCCCATAAAGGTGCCGCAGATACCGAGAATATGAATGTGCACAAAAAGGCTCCTCACGCGGGAAAAAACAGGCGGCTATCATAGCAGTTTCGGGCCTGATACGGGCAGTGACAGCCAGGGGCAAGGAAATTATCAGCGGCAATTAATGGAAAGCGCACTAAAATACGGAAGAAAGTCCAGCATAACCATGCATTGGCGTCGCAGATAACGTACAATTTGCGCCCAATTTTAACCCTTCAAAGCGCCCGAGAGATCATCTTCGAATGAACCTTCTGCTTCTCAACCAGTTTCTGAAACACCACGACACCGACGGCGAGCTGATCGAAGTCATCGACACACTGATGATCGCCTGTAAAGAAATCGCGGTACAGCTGCGCGAAGGCGCGCTGGCTGGCGTACTGGGTACCACGGACAACACGAATGTCCAGGGCGAAACCCAGAAGAAAATGGATGTGATCTCCAACGACGTAATGAAAAACGTACTGCACACCAACCCGCTGGTGCGCGGCATTGCCTCAGAAGAGGAAGATGATCCCGTTGCAGCCAATGAAAACGGCCGCTTCCTGGTGACCTTCGACCCGCTGGATGGCTCTTCTAACATCGACATTAACGTCTCCGTTGGCACCATATTCTCCATTCTGGAAGCACCAGAAAATTGCGATGGTAACGACGCCGAGGCTTACCTGCAGAATGGCCGCAAACAGGTTGCTGCTGGCTATGTTCTGTATGGCCCGTCTGCCGTACTGGTACTGAGCACCGGCGCGGGTGTGAACTTCTTCACTCTGGCCCACACTGGCGACTTTATCCTGACCAACGAAAATGTTCAGATTCCAGCGCAGACCCGCGAATTCGCCATCAACATGTCGAACCAGCGTCACTGGGAACCGAATATGCAGCGTTACGTTAACGACCTGCTGCAAGGTGCCGATGGCCCACGCAAGAAAAACTACAACATGCGCTGGATCGCCTCCATGGTGGCTGAAGTGCATCGTGTGCTGACCCGCGGTGGCGTATTCATGTATCCATGGGATAAACGCGAAACGGGCAAACCGGGCAAACTGCGCCTGATGTACGAAGGCAACCCAATGAGCATGCTGATTGAACAGGCCGGTGGCCTGTCCAGCACCGCCTACGCTGACATCATGGACGTTCAACCCAAGGAGATCCATCAGCGCGTTGCCGTTGCGCTGGGTTCTCGCGAAGAAGTTGAAGCGATCATTGAGTACCACGCTGACAGCCAGGACAGCGACGCCGCTGCGCTGAATCGCTAAACTGCTCGCTCGCGTATTTAAAGGCCGACCTGCTGCCAGTACCGCAGCAGACATAAGCAGCTTAAGTCGTATTCAATAACCGACCCGGCTGCCGTTATAATCGGCCTTTATTGAGATTTGATAACCGGTATACAGGAACTAAGCATGAGCTTCGCTAAAGTATCCGCGGGTAAAGACCTGCCAAACGACATCAACGTTCTGATCGAAATTCCGGCGGAAAGCTCCCCGGTAAAATATGAGATCGAGAAAGAAGAAGATGCGCTGTTTGTTGACCGTTTCATGGCTGCGCCGATGTTCTACCCGGCAAACTATGGCTACATCAACAACACTCTGGCCGACGATGGCGACGCACTGGACGTACTGGTAATTACCCCTTACCCAGTTGTACCAGGCTCCGTTATTCGCGCCCGCCCTGTTGGCATCCTGAACATGACCGACGAAGCTGGCGTAGACGCCAAGCTGGTTGCCGTACCGCACGACAAGCTGACTAAAGCTTACAAAGACGTGCACGACATCGACGACCTGCCAGAGCTGACTAAAGCCCGCATCAAACACTTCTTCGAGAACTACAAAGGTCTGGAAGAAGGTAAGTGGGTTAAAGTTGAAGGCTGGGATAACGCTGACGCTGCACGCAAAGCGATCATCGAAGCTGCAGCAGCCTACGAGGCTGCTAAATAAGCACCGCACAAGACACAAAAAACCGCTCAATATGAGCGGTTTTTTTTCGCTTGAATAAACCAGATCAAAAACGGAATTTCTGCACCTGGTGAGTCAGTTCAGCAGCCAGGGTATTCAGATGCAGGCTGTCATCATTTGTCTGACGCGCTCCTTCTGCTACCTCCAGCGCAACCTCTTTCATATTGCGCATATTGCGGTCCAGTTCGGCAGCCACCTGCTGCTGGTCTGATGCCCCTTCCAGGATTTGCCCAGTGATCTGATTAATTGACAGAATCGACTGCACGACCTCTTCAAGCTGGCTGGCAGCATGTTCCGATTGCTCAATACAGCGCGAACTCTGTTCGGTTCCTCGCTGCATCACCGTCACCGCATGCTCACTACGCTCCTGCAACTGACGAATAAACTCATTAATCTGCTCAGTCGAATCATGGGTTTTGACCGCCAGACTGCGAACCTCATCCGCCACCACAGCAAACCCACGTCCCTGATCACCCGCCCGCGCCGCTTCAATCGCCGCATTGAGTGCCAGCAGATTGGTCTGCTCTGATACATCACGGATCACCGAGACAATGCTACTGATATTACGGCTGTCTTCAGCCAGCTGAGAAAGCACCCGGGAAGCATTATTAACCTCTTCCGTCAGCGACTGAATCCCGCCGACACTGGCCGTCATACTGCTTTCGCTCTGCTCAACTTTCACCCGCGCACTTTCCGCCAGCTCTGCCGCATTAGCGGCATGCGCAGCAACATTCCCCGCCGTACCAGCCAGACCATGCACCAAACCAGACATCTGCTCAATTTCATGCTGCTGTCGCGCTACCCCCTGACTGGTTTGCTCAGCAATAGATGCACCCTGCTGGGCAGAATCCGTCACAATGCCAACGCGCTCAGCAATCTGGGTAACAATGCGATGAGTTTTGGCGGTAAACAGATCAATATTATCCGCCAATGCCCCCAGCTCATCCTTGTGCTCAAAATTCAGCCGCATAGTCAGATCACCCTCACGAGTACACAGCGCCTGCACCAGTGATGTCACCTCACGTAATGGCTGAAGAATCGAATAGCCGATAGACCCCAGCAGGAGCAGCAGCACCAGCGTCATTCCTATCGACACCAACACAATGGTCTGACGAATATCCTCGATATCAGCCTGCAAGCGCTTAGTAAACTGAGTATCCAGCCGTGCCATCCCCTGCTCAATCTCAGCTGCTGCCTGGCTCATTTCACCCCGCAGACCAGCCTGGCCAGTCAGACCCAGCCGTTGCCAACTGGTGACCAGCGCATCGAATTGCCGACCATACTCCGTCAGCGCAGCAATAATACCGTCGCCCTGAAGGGCCACCACCGGGGATGATTCTACCTGCTCATTCAGGCGCGCGTGCTCCACTTCAAAACGCTGCAGATACTTTGCCTGGTGCCGTAACAGGAAGTCCTTTTCATGACGACGCAACATCAGGATGCTCACCAGCAAGTGGTCCTGCTGCAGCTCCCTGACCACCGACTCAGCCTTGTGCACCGCACCGCGCAGCGCTTTGCGGAGCCCATCATCCTGAGTCAGACCAATGACCTGATATTGCGACACAACGCTATGAAAACGCGTCCCGTAACTTTGTAACTGGGTCTGCACTCGAGCCAGATCACTGGACAACCCAGCTTGCGCACTGAATGGTGTCAGCCCCTCGAGCTGACGATTAAGTAACTCAAAGGATGACCTGAATTCAGTAACCTCTGTCATGCGCCGACCATTGGCAAAATCTTTCTCATACTGGCGCAGCTTTAACACCTGATTTTCAGCCTGCTGCAGCAGGGTCAATCCATCCTTAAGGTGCTCTATCTGTCCTGAGAGGAAGCTCAGTACAAGCAATAGAATCAGCGTTGAACCGACACTGAAAAAGCCAAGTAAAAAAAGCCGGGCACGAATGGTAAGGCGCAGAGCATTAGACATGAGCGAAGCAATCCTTTTCGCCACCTGTAGCAGGCAGTCATGCTGAATCGAGGAAGTTTAAAACTACATGATACTGCCCTCAGTATATGACTGAATTATGACCAGAAGATGACCGAATTGTGACCAGAAAATTACAAACCGGACGCTCAATCAGGTCATAGCCGCTGTCTACAATTACTTCTCTACAACCTGATCCAGCTCTGACCAGACCGGGTTACCCCATAACGGAACAGTCGACATCGAATGTTTATGACTGCCCTCTACCTCTTTGGTGGAGTAGCTCAGGTAGATCAGCGTCTTATTATCCGCATCCAGGATCCGGCGAATCTTCAGGCTTTTGAACAGAATGCTCTTCGATGTTTTGAACACCGTCTCACCACTTTTTGAGCGGTCAATGGTAGACAGCATCGCCATGGTAATCGGCCCGGTCTGGCGACAGGCAATACTCATATCCGACGGATCTGCAAAATCCAGATTGGCTTCAACATGGCTGATATGACAGGTGACGCCCGATACTTTGGGATCATCCACAATCTCGATCTTGATATCCTTGGTGGTAAACCAGCCCAAACTGACATCACCGACTTCGTTATCCGAACAGCCCGCCAGCAACCCCGCCAACGCCATTACACCCAGTGCCTTTTTCATTGTATCCCTCTATATAAACAGCCAGCCCCGAAGTGAGGCGAGCACGCACATAATCGCAGATAGTTTTAGCCTCTTGCAAACCCAACTCAAGCTGAAAAAAGCACCTGCAGGCAGATTTCAAGTTCAGTAAGGGGACGCCAGCCCCTCACTCTTATCGATCAGAATCGGGCCATAGCGGCCGGTTTATCTGCCACTCGTACCGGTCACCTTTGCATCAAAAAATCTAATTCAAAAGTTAATTTAATAATATTTTATCAATACAAGACCCTGACTTAGGCTTTAATCAGATTCAGAAGCCAGACAAAACACAGGTTCCATCAGGCTCCCCGACGTAGAAAAGGACGGATCACCTTCTCCACGCCGGATTTCTCAGCTCCGAGGCTGGCATCTCTGAAACATCCAAATAAAGACTGATAACAAAAACAGGACACAGATATGACAGTTGAGAAAATTGAAATCGACACGCTGGTTATTGGTGCCGGTCAGGCTGGCGTCGCCACAAGTGAACATCTGAGTAAACTCGGCGTACCGCATCTGGTTCTGGAACGTAACCGTATTGCCGAACGCTGGCGCTCCGAGCGCTGGGACTCCCTGGTCGCCAATGGCCCGGCCTGGCACGACCGCTTCCCGGGCTTGGAGTTTGAAGGCTTCGGTGACGAAGATTTTGTACCAAAAGAAAAAATTGCCGATTACTTCGAAGCCTACGCTGAAAAATTCAATGCACCCATCCGTACCGGTGTAGAAGTCAAAAGCGTCGTGCGCAACGAAGACTGCCCAGGCTTTACCATTGAGACATCCGAAGGCGTTATCGTCGCTAACCGTGTTGTTGCAGCAACCGGCCCGTTCCAGAAAGCGGCGATTCCACCGATCGCACCAAAAATCGAAGGCCTGACGCAGATCCACTCTGCCCAGTATCGCAACCCGCAGCAGCTGCCTGAAGGTGGTGTACTGGTGGTAGGTGCAGGTTCTTCCGGTGTACAGATTGCCGACGAACTGCAGCGCTCAGGCAAGGACGTTTACCTGTCCGTTGGCGCGCATGATCGTCCACCACGCTCCTACCGTAACCGTGATTTCGTCTGGTGGCTGGGTGTGCTGGGCGAGTGGGACGCTGAAGCGATGAAACCAGGTACCGAGCACGTCACCATCGCCGTAACAGGCGCACACGGCGGCAATGGCACCGTAGATTTCCGTGCCCTGGCGCATCAGGGTATCAACCTGGTTGGCCTGACCGACAACTTCGATGGCAACAAAGTCACCTTCCGTTCCAACTTGGTTGAAAACGTTGCCCGTGGCGACCAGAACTACCTGAATCTGCTGGATGCGGCCGATGCCTACATCGAACGTAACAACCTGGACCTGCCGAAAGAACCGGAAGCCCGAAAAATGCTGGCGGATCCGGCCTGCATGACCGACCCGATCCTGGAACTGGACCTAGCTGAAGCCGGTATCACCTCCATCATCTGGGCCACGGGCTTCCGTGTTGACTACAGCTGGCTGCAGGTCAACGCCTTCGATGATGCTGGTAAACCGGCCCACCAGCGCGGCGTGTCTACTGAACCGGGCGTCTACTTCGTCGGCTTGCCATGGCTGTCCCGTCGTGGCTCCACCTTTATCTGGGGTGTATGGCACGACGCGAAACATATCGCTGACCATATCGCCACCCAGCGTAAATACCTGGAATACCGCGACCCTTCTCAGCTGTCCGCCGACGACTGAGCAGCGGCTTAGCAGCCAGAGATAGATCTACAGTCAGAAAAGGCACGCCGTATGCGCGTGCCTTTCGCGCTTACTGAAAAGAACAGGAGTCCGTTGATGCCTACACATACTCGCATCCGCATGTTTAACACCAAAGAAACCTACCCGAACCAGACCCTGGATAACGATCTCTGCCAGGCGGTGCGCGCAGGCAATACCGTTTACGTACGCGGCCAGGTCGGTACCGATTTCGACGGCAACCTGATTGGTCTGGGTGACCCTGGCGCACAGACCCGGCAGGCGATGAAGAACGTCAAACAACTGCTGGAAGAAGCCGGTTCCGATATGAGCCATGTCGTCAAAACCACCACCTACATTACCGATCCACGTTTTCGTGAAGCGGTGTATATGGAGACGGGCAAGTGGTTCAAAGGCGTCTTCCCGATCTCCACCGGTCTGGTGGTACAGGCGCTGGCACAACCAGAATGGCTGATGGAGATCGACATCATTGCCGTTATCCCTGACGACGAAGAGGCCTGAGCCATGACGTTTTCCGTAGCGGGTATCTGCCCGGAGACCGGGATGGTCGGCTGTGCCATCACCTCCTCCAGCATCTGTGTTGCCAGCCGCTGTGCCTTTGTACGTAGCGGAACCGGCGTTGCGCTGACCCAGAACGTCACCAACCCGGAACTCGGACCACTGGCACTGGACCTGCTGGCTGAAGGCCAACGCCCGGAACAGGTAATGGTCGCGCTGGCTGAAGCCGATACCGATGTACAGTGGCGTCAACTGGGCGTGCTGGACGCCCAAGGCCAGGGTCAGACCTTCAGTGGTGACAAAGCGCTGGGTCTATACGCTACAGCCCAGGGTAAAAACTGCATTGCCATGGGGAATCTGCTGGAAAATACCGGCGTACCGCTGGCGATGATTGAAGCTTTCGAGAACAGTCAGGGTCACCTGGCCGAACGGCTGCTGCAGGCACTGGAAGCTGGTCTGGCCGCCGGCGGTGAACTGGGGCCACTTCACTCAGCCGGCCTGCTGATGAGTGCAGAACCCAGCTGGCCGGTAGTCGATCTGCGGGTTGACTGGCATATCGCGCCGATCACCGAACTGCGTATGGTATGGCAGAACTACCAGCCACAGATGGCTGCCTACATCACCCGCGCCAGCAACCCGGCAGATGCAGAATCCTTTGGTGTACCGGGCGACGAGTAACGCACTCGTTCAGCCTGCAGTCCACCAATATTTGCGTACAATAGAACCGCTACCGGCATCTGCCTGTAGCGGTTTCAGTCGTGCAAACCCTGCAGGTAACCGCCATGTTCCGAACAGCTCCGCGCCTTGCCCTCCGCCTCTCAACCGTGCTGCTCACACTAAGCCTAGCCAGCGGTTGCAGCGCCTACAGCATCAGCGAGTCACAGCTGAATCAGCAGCTGACGACCATGCTTGAACAGCAGCAGTTCAACCGCCTGGTAATCAACCTGCATCAGCAGCAATTTGAAATGCAGCTGTCGAACCTGCAGCTCAAGCTGCTGGAGCACAGCGGTGAAGCACACAGCAATGAAAACCAGGACAGTGGTATCGCTCAGGTGGGGCTGACGTCAGCACTGACTGGTCAGATCAACCTGTTTGGTCAGCCTTTGCAGTTACAGGCACAGCTGGAACCACAACTGGAAAGTGGCTTGCGCTATACCGAAGGTGCACTCTATCTGGTCAACCCAAGGCTGACCCGGCTGGGCCTGCAAGGCAATGAGCAGGATAAAGCGCTGCTGCAACCCCTGCTGAGTTCAGTAAAGCCGACGCTGGAAAAAGGGCTGGCAAACTGGTTTGCCCTGAACCCGGTATACCGGCTGGGCGATAGTGAAGCAGAACAGTTTGCCCGGCAGAACCTGGAATCAGTTACCATCCGCCAGGGCCGGTTACAGCTTAATTTTGATCAGGGCAGTGAGGAAGATCAGTTCTGACAACGATATCGAATTTCAATCACCCTCTTCTGCCGCCCAGCCAGTGCTGTCGCCGATTACCTTCTCCAGCATGGCGATCTCACGGGCCAGTTCGCGAGACAGGTTAATCATCAGCAGGCCGAATTCGCTGGGATAATCGATATGAAACTGGAAGAACTGATCACTGGTGAGGCTTAGCACCAGACTGTCTTCAACCGCCACTTCAATCCCGCTGACAGGCCGCATATCAATCATCACATCAAACGCCATCTGCTCGCCGGTGCGAAAATGACGGGTCAGCACATCATATCCATCACGGTGTTGGTAGTAAGCGATATTGCCCTGGAGAACAACGTAAAACTGGCCCGGCGCCAGCCCGGAGACATCCCGACAGCTACCTTTTTCACGATGGCGAACCGCCCCCAGATTCAATAATGCCCAGATCGCTTCATCCGATAAGGCACCAAATGTTGATAACTCCCGGAAATATGACGCTCCCAGCTGCTCAATAAGGCTATCTGCACTCACGGTTCCCATGCCTCACTCTCCACAAAAAGTCTGCCACCCGTTCAGTATACGGACTCTGGCGAGCAGCGCTTTCTCCCCTCATCAACCAGAACCATTCACTAAAGCAATTAACCGCAGCATCAGTTTTTTTAATCCTGTTTAGAAATTAATAATATTTTATCCATGCAAGACAGACTCATATGCTGATTATCAACCCATAAGCTCCACCTGCAGTATTTTGGTCAGGGGCTTTGTCAGTATTCAGGAGAGACCATGACACAGGCTGCCACCCTCGAAATTCTGCGCCAGCTGATCAGTTTTGATACCACCAGTGCCAACTCCAACCTGGAACTGCTGAGCTGGATACAGGACTACCTTCAGCACTCCGGGGTCGACAGCCGACTGGTCTACAACGAAGAAGAGAGTAAGGCGAACCTTTATGCCACCCTTGGCCCGCAGGACAAAGCGGGCGTTATGCTGTCCGGTCACACCGATACAGTGCCGGTAACGGGCCAGAACTGGACATATAAGCCCTACCAGCTGAGCGAGCACAACGGCCGTTACTATGGCCGTGGTACCGCCGATATGAAAACTTTTCTGGCCGTTGCGCTCGCCGCCGTGCCGGCCATGCAGCAAGCCAACCTGCACACACCGGTCCACCTGGCCTTTTCCTACGACGAAGAGATTGGCTGTGTCGGTGTACGGCGGCTGATTGACATGCTGCAGAGTCATCCACTGAAACCGGCGGTATGCATTATCGGTGAACCAACCACCATGCAGGTGGTGACCGCCCACAAAGGTAAACTGGCTGCCCGGGTCACCGTCAAAGGCAAAGAATGTCATTCCGGTATGGCCCCACTGGGGGTGAACGCTGTGAACTACGCCGCTCGCCTGATCAGCTGGCTGGAACAGCTGGCCCTGAAGAAAAAAGTCGAAGGCCCCTTTGAAGACGGCTACGACATCCCGTACAGCACCGTCCATACCGGTACCGTGAATGGCGGCACCGCACTGAACATTGTGCCCAACCACTGCGAGTTTGTTTTCGAGATCCGCAATATCGCCGCCGAAGACCCACACACACTGCTGGCCGAGTTCCGTACCTACGTGGAGCGACTGATCGCCGAGATGCGTGAAGTAGATGAAGGCTGCGATATCCAGATCGACATCACCACCGAATACCCCGGCCTGAGCACCGCCGATGACGAAGAGGTCGTTGCCTTTGTCCGTGACCTTACCAGCAACACCGAACGCGGCAATATCAACTTCGGCACCGAAGGCGGTCTGTTCAGTCAGGTGCTGGGCATTCCAACAGTGGTCTGCGGGCCAGGCAGTATGAATCAGGGCCACAAACCGGATGAGTACATCGAGGCCGAACAAATTTCCCAGTGTGAAGCCTTTATGGCTCGCCTGATCAATCAACTGAGTGCTTAACAGCAGACATCTGAAGGCAGGCACCACCAGCGCTGACAGCCACAATCCACAGGAGGCACAATAAGGAACACGCACACAACAACCCGAGCGAACATAAAGTACCGCTGGAGAAGGGCGCACCGGAAATGCCCCGGCAACGGTTGCAGTCTATTCTGACCGGTACTGAACGATGCTCACCTGAGGCAAGAAATATAACAATTCAGGAGCGAACAATGTCAAACGAAGCAACACTCACCGCTGGTGCTGATAGCAGCGCCAGCGACGACCATAAAAGCGGTTTCAAGCGTGTACTGGGACTGGGTTCCCTGCTGGCTGTCGCCGTCGGCCTCGTTGTATCTCAGGGCGTTATGGTTCTGATGCTACAGGGTGCAGGTATTGCCGGTCTGGGTTTTATTATCCCACTGGCCATTGGCTATATCCTGGCGCTCACGTACGTCTACTCTTTCTCCGAGCTGTCACTGATGATTCCCCGTGCGGGCAGCCTCAGTAGTTATACTGAGGTCGCCATTGGCCACTTCCCGGCCATTCTGGCGGTGTTCTCTGGCTACGTTGTGGTCGCCATGTTTGCACTCTCTGCCGAGCTGCTGCTGGTCGATTTCATTATCGACAAAATCTATCCGGGTGCATTCCCGCAATACACCGTGGGCTTTGGTCTGCTGGCGCTGTTTACCTGCCTTAACCTGATGGGTATCGACCTTTTTGCCAAACTGCAATCTGCACTGGCTTTCATCATGGTCGTGGTATTGCTGGTGCTGGGCCTGAGCGCAGTCAGCGGCGTTGCCAACCCACACCCGGCAGGTATTGATCTGACTGCAACCTGGAACCCGATGGGAGCCGAGGTAATCACCCTGGTTGCGCTGGCGATATGGGGCTACGTGGGTGCAGAGTTCGTCTGCCCGCTGGTTGAGGAGTCGAAGAACCCGGAACGTAATATCCCCCGCGCTATGACGGTCGGGGTAACCGTAATTTTTGTCACCATTGCCATCTACTGCCTGGGGGCACTGTTCTATATCCCGGCAGACGATCTGGCAGGCTCTGCCCTCCCGCACTACGATTTCGCCAAAGCCGTTTTTGGTGAGACCGGTCTGATCTTTCTGGCTGTTGCTGCCGTAACAGCAACCTGCAGTACCGTTAACACCTCACTGGCCGCCATCCCACGTATGCTGTACGGCATGGCAAAAAATGGTCAGGCGTTCCCACAACTGGCAAAGCTGAGTTCAGGTAATAAAACCCCCTGGGTAGCCGTACTGTTCACCGCCGCCATCACCGGCCTGCCAATGGTGATTATGGGTGACAACCCGGATGCCGTCGGCCTGCTACTGATCTCCGCCGCCATCGCCTGGCTGCTGGCGTACATCATCACCCATATCAACGTGATCGTCCTGCGTAAGCGTTACCCGGATATCAAACGTCCGTACAAGACTCCGTTCTACCCACTGCCACAGATCATCGGTATCGCCGGGATGATCTACGCCGTAATCTACGCCTCCCCAGCACCGGAGCTGAGCGGGCAGATCTACGGTGCCGCCGGTATCGTACTGGGCGTGGTATCGGTCATGGGTGTGTTCTGGGTCAAAGTGGTAATGAAGAAAGATCTGTTCACCCCGGAGCCGATCGAAAAAGTGCTGAATCAGGACTGAGATTTTGCAACCTCCCTTCAAATGGCGACCCTCGGGTCGCCATTTTCTATGACTGCGGCAACGCACCGCGTAACAGCCCACTCTGTGGATGCCATACAGTCCGCTTCCAATACCCATCACATACATCAGCCTGCACACTCATCACAACCAGCCTCACTGCCACAGCACTCTCAAACGGCTACCCTTCAGGTATGCAATAACGCAGCCTGTATAGTTTTTTTTGATCCAACAAAGTCAAAAAACATATTTTACTGATGGAAGAAGAGCCGTTAGTTTTGATCTATGCCAACGGAATCACGCAGACAGGGGCTGAACCCAGCTATCGCTTCGCACATTCCCGGCAACGGAGACTGTGACCAGGCCGCAGCCGAAATGCCAATTGACCGGCATGCAGCCAATACCAACGACAAGCACAGTCTCCCGAAAACCAAAAACCAGGAGCGAACTCGAAAATGCCAGAACAAAAACAAGTAAATATGCAGGACGTGTGGCAGCAGGATAAAGACCACTACATTCATCCCTGGACAGATTTTTCTACGTTCAAAGAAACCGGTTCCATGGTACTGGCCGACAGCGACAACGTGCACGTCCAGGACGGCGAAGGTAATAAGTACCTGGACGGCATTGGTGGTCTCTGGTGCGTCAACATCGGCTATGCCCGTGAAGAGATGGCCGAAGCCATTGCTGATCAGGTACGTAAGATTCCGTATTTCTCCAGTTTTGGTCATCACACCACCGTACCGGCCGCGCAACTGGCCGCCAAACTGGCCGAACTGGCACCCGGCAATCTGAACCATGTGTTCTACGGCTGTGGCGGCTCTGTCGCCAATGACACCGCTGTGCGTATCATCCATTTTTACTTCAACCAGCTGGGTCAGAAGACCAAGAAGAAGATCATCTCCCGCATCGACGGTTACCACGGTAGCACCTACATGGCGATGTCGATCACCGGGGTGAAGTTCGACCATATCGGTTTCGATATCGACGAGCAGCTGGTACACCATATCTCCTGTCCGAACCCGTACCGTCGCCCGGACGAGCAGAGTCTGGAAGCCTTCTGTGACGAGAAAGTACAGGAGCTGGAAGACAAGATTCTGGAGCTGGGCCCAGATAATGTAGCGGCATTCTTCGCTGAGCCGATCATGGGTGCTGGCGGCGTTATCGTGCCACCTGAGGGCTACCACCAGAAGAGCCTGGCGGTGTGCCGCAAGTACGGTGTGCTGTATGTCTCCGATGAGGTCGTGACAGCATTCGGTCGCCTGGGCCATATGTTCGCCTCCGATGACGAATTCGGCATCGTACCGGACATCATCACCTGCGCCAAAGGCCTGACCTCCGGCTACCTGCCGCTGGGTGCGACTATCCTCTCTGAAGATATCTACGAGGTAATCAGCAAGCCACAGGCCGACGGTGCTATTTTCACCCACGGCTTCACCTATTCAGGCCACCCGGTCAGCTGTGCAGCCGGTCTCAAGAACATCGAGATCATGGAGCGCGAGAACCTTTGCGGCCATGTGAAAGATATGGGTGCCTACTTCGAAGAACAGGTGAAAACGCTGATTGATCTGCCAATCGTCGGTGATGTTCGCGGTCGCAAGTTCATGATGTGTATCGAGAACGTAGCCAACAAAGACACCAAAGAGCTGATCAACCCGGATGCCATGGTAGGTAACCGCATCGCCGACCACTGTCAGGCCCGTGGTCTGATCGTGCGCCCACTGGCCCATATGAACGTACTGTCGCCACCGCTCACCCTGAGCAAAGAAAACGTCGACTTCCTGGTAGCCACACTGCGTGAGAGCATCGAAGCCACCACGGAAGATCTGAAAACCGAGGGCTTTCTGTAAACCCTCTACCGAATCTGTAACGCGGTCCCCTCGTCGACTGCCGCGTGACAGTGCTGCCAGGTGATACAGGTCGCCCGGCAGCAACAGAACCTGCAAACAACCCCTGTTGGCAGGTTCGCCAATCTCTCTCAGCCCCTGTGCGTGCTCAGGCTGAGGGGTTGCCCCGCTGGTCGCTTTATCAGGAAAGTACGACTGACGATGGCCTTCTTGCTTTGTCACTCTTCAGGGCCACTATGGCCCTGTTTTTTTATACTCAGAATTCACTACAAGTAAAATCTCATCTTTATTTTAATAAAGGAGTTATGAAACAAGCATTACATTTAGTTATCCAACCAAAAGATTTTTAATATTTTAAATCAACACTCGTTTCACGTCTTATATAAAGGCAGGTTCTTTCAGCCTGTAATCCAACACTATAAAAATAAGGTAAAGAATAATATGAAACTGACCTGGTTAGCTCCAGCCGTATTGCTGACCGCCTCTGCTACGGCGCAGGCTGTTGAGTTCTCTGGCACAGCCACTTTTACCAATGACTATCGTTTCCACGGTATTTCCCAGACCGCTGGCGACCCCGCTGTGCAGGCCAGCCTGGACGCTGACTTTGGCAACGGCTTATTTGCAGGTATCTGGGGCAGTAATGTGGATTTTGGCGATGATGCCAATCTGGAGATTGACTACTATGCCGGTTATACCGGTAACCTGACAGACGAACTGACATACACCGCCATGGTTCTGTACTTCCAGTATCCGGGCTACGACGCCACTGACGGCAACTACGGCAACTACGGCGAACTTGAATTCAAACTGGGCTGGCGCGGCACTACCCTGACCTACGGTGTCGCCAATGATTACTTCAATACCGGCAAGGATGGTCAGTACCTGGCGCTGGATTACAGCTACGGCCTGACTGAGCAGGTAAGCCTGGACCTGCACGCCGGTTACAGCTTCGGTGACTACTGGGATGACCTGGATATCGGCGATTACCAAGATTACTCCATTGGCCTGTCTGGTAGCGCAGCGGGGCTGGATCTGTCCGTCGCATACCTGGTGAACGATATTACGTCAGGCAACGAGGTCGATAGCGGCGTTGCCCGTAACGATAATGCGCTGGTATTTACCGTTTCTCGTAGCTTCTGATCGCAGTATCTAATTAGCACTCCATACATAAAAAATACCCAGGCCTCCCCTTCGGCCTGGGTATTTTTTCGAGTTATCAGAAATTTCGATATTTAATCAGCAGCAATACAAATATTGCCGGAACGATTTCAATCACAAATAAAATTAGCGCTATCGAGATAATTCTGTGATTGAATTCATTCCCATTCAATAGCTACAGATACCGCTTACGCTTCTCCGATACCGCAGCAGCATGGGCATCAAACCCTTCATAAGTTGCCAGTCGCTCGGCCTGTTTTGCCAGCTGTGGATAACCACCCTCGGTGACATAAGCCACCGACATAAACTTCATAAAGTCATGCACAGAGAGCGGTGACACCGTGGCCGCAGCGCCCGACGTTGGTAGCACGGCATTACAGCCCAGTACAAAGTTGCCCAAGGTGCTGGGCGCGTGTGGGCCAAGCAGCACTTCACCGGCATTGTGGATGCGGCCCAGATACTGCCAGGCATCGGTGCTGAGAATCTGCAGATGTTCCGGGGCATAATCGTTGATGAAGTCGAAGGCGCTATCGTTATCCTCTGCCAGCACCACCCCGCCCATCGGGCCGCACAGTACCGTGCTGGAGAACTCGACCCGTTGTTCGCTCATATCAGCCCAGTGCTCCGGTAACGCAGCGATCGCCGCTTCAGCGACCTCCCGCGAGGTGGTGACCAGATACGCCGATGAGTCCGGCCCGTGTTCTGCTTCAATCAACAGATCCAGCGCTGCCAGCGCGCCACCCACAGTGCTGTCGGCAAACACAATAGACTCCGATGGCCCAGCTGGGATACCCGGATCAAGGCGGTCCGCCAGCAACCGTTTCGCTGCCACCATCCAGGGGCTGCCTGGCCCGATAATCTTGCTACAGCGTGGCAGGGTGTCAGTGCCATACGCCACGGCAGCCACCGCCTGAGCACCACCACATTTGTAGATTTCAGTAATACCGGCCTCTTTCGCTGCTACCAGCGTCGCGGCATCCACGCTGCCATCCGGCCCTGGCGGGGTAACGATAATAGCGCGGGGTACACCGGCAACCACGGCAGGAATGGCGTTCATCAACACCACCGACGGGAAAGAACCCTTACCACGCGGTACATAGCAGGCTACGGACGGGATGGGCAGGAAGCGCTCACCAACAAAAGCACCGCTGCGCACCTCCTGCAGGGTCATTTCACCTGGCTTCTGTGCCTGATGGTAGCGGCGGATATTATCGGCGGCATAGCAGATCGCTTCGTATGTTTCCTCGTCTACCTGTGCGCGGGCGGCTTCGAACTCCGCCTCGCTCACCCGCAGGTCATCGCGGCTGATTACAGCACCGTCAAAGCGCTCGGCATAGTCCACCAGCGCCATATCACCGCGCTGACGCACATCGTCGATGATCGGCTGAACCTGTGCCATATAGCTGCTCAGGTCTGATTCAGTACGCTGCAGCAACTGTGTACGCTGCTGTGCTGACAGTTGATCCAGCTGCCAGAAACTCACTTCATTGGTCATTGTTGTTCTCTTTGTCTGATTCAAAATTCTGTTTCCAGGGTGTCGTTACAGCAGCTGGTCCCGCCACGGTGCCTGTTGCAGGCGCTGGGTGAACCACTCCAGTGCCCGGCCTTTGCCGGAATGCCGCCAGCAGGCGTACAGGTCAATACTCCACTCCCGGTATTCAATGGTTCGCTCCACCAGCTGACCGCTGGCCAGTTCTGCCGCAACAAAGTGGCGCGGCACATAGCCCGCCGCGATACCGCTCAGCAGTACCTCTTTCTGTACAAACAGATCCGGCACGGTCAGCTGGTCATAGCCACTCATCTGACTGTGTGAGTCAGGCCGCAGCTGGCGACTGCTATCCCCCGAGTCCACCAGCCGATGCTGTGCCACCTGCGCCTGCGTTAAAGGCTGATCCGCCGACAACTGCGCCAATGGATGATCAGCCGCCATCACAAAGATCAGCTCCCGCCGTCCCACCGGCACATAGTGCACATCCACCTCATGGGGCGGGTGGCCGCTGGCTCCCAGCACCAGATCAGCACGCTTGTCGTACAGCGCATCCCAGGTACCGGTGTACACCTCGCGGCTGATACGGATACGGGTGCCACTGTTCAGGGCATAAAAATCCCGCAACCACTGATACAACACTTCGCTGCGCAGCAGATTAGAGAAAGCGATTCGTAGCTCCGGCTCCCAGCCCTCCGCCACCCGGTGCACCTGAGCGTAGAGACTCTCGTGCAGGCGCAGGATCTCGCGACCATGCTCGACCGCCGCCCGGCCCGCTTCCGTCAGGCTGACTCGATAGCTCTGCCGGTCCAGCAATGGCTGGCCCAGTTGCTGTTCCAGCTGGCGCACGGCATAGCTGACGCTGGACACCGTAATGTCCTGCTCCAGCGCCGCCGCCGACAGGCTGCCGCAGCGTTCAATGGCGATCAGGGTATTGAGGTATTCCGCTTTCAGTGACATCTGCACACTCCGATATCTACAAAAACGCCGACATCTACAAAAACTTCGAAAGAGCTGTTCGGCATTGCCTGCTTATCTGGCCTGACGACAGTTCCTAGAATGACCAGATCTTTCTCGTAAGCTTTATTTCGAGCCACTCAGACAATCCGAGGTCGCTGCTATGCGTACTGTCAGCCCCGCTTCCAATCACGCCCTTTCCAGTAGCACGCCGTCCATAAGCCCCCTGCTCGGCAGCAGCCAGCTGCTGGTTGCTGCCATCGCCTGGGGCGGCATGTATGGGGTTTCCCAGATCGCGCTGGCATCCATGGACCCTTACTCCATGACCACCGTGCGCTACGGAATCGGTGCTGTGTTTTTCTGCCTGCTGCTCTGGCTGAGAGAGGGCCACACAGCATTCCGTTTTGAAGGCCAGTTTCTGCGACTGTGGTTCTACGGATCCTGTGGTTTTTGCGGTTTCAGCATCCTGCTGTTTCACGGCCTGAAACACGCACCGGCCGAACACGGCGCCGTTATCGCCTCACTGATGCCATTGATCAGCGCACTGATCAGCTGGCTGCGCCACGGCAAACGCCCTGATTCCGCAACTCTGCTCTGTACGCTGATCGCCATCATCGGCGTGGTGCTGGTGATCTCCCGTGGTGAAGTGGCCAACCTGCTGCAGCTGGACGCCATCAAAGGCGACCTGATGATCATCCTCGGTGTCACCTGCTGGGTGGTGTTCTCCATGGGCATGAGCAGCCTGCCGCGCTGGAGCGCCAGCCGTTACACCGCACTCTCCTGCAGTGCCGGGCTGACCACCATCGTCAGCGCCAATATCATCGCCACCCTGGCCGGAGCATCGACTCTGCCCACGCCCGCACTGATCGAACCGGTGCTGTTCGAGATAAGCTACCTGGTACTGGCCGCTGGCGTATTGGCGGTGTCTTGCTGGTCCAGCGGCGTAGTACGCATGGGCGCACTGAACGCACTGCTGTTTATGAATATGATCCCGGTTTCCGCCTTCGTGATCAGCTTCGTGCAGGGACGGGAGATCCACCCGATGGAGATCTACGGCATGACGCTGGTGATCATGGCGCTACTGGCCAATAACGTGCTGCCTCGTATTCAGCAAGCGAAGCGCAAGCCAGCCGTCTGTACATGAAACCTGTGCAATAGCGGGCTTCGAGCGTGCACAGGAATACCCGCATTCGCGGGTAAAGCGGCCGGAGAACACGACCGTAGGAGCAAGCTTGCTTGCTATCAGACCGTAGGATAGGCAAAGGCGCGTAGCGCTGTGCCCATCCTGCGTATAACGCCTGCGGCAACAGAATCAATCCGGGCTTCAGCCCAGTTTGATCCATGTGGTTTTCAGCTGGGTGAACTTATCGATGGCATGCAGCGACAGATCACGGCCAAAGCCGGACTGCTTGAAGCCGCCGAACGGGGTGCTGAAGTCCAGTGCATCCATGGTATTTACCGATACCGTGCCTGCTTTCAGTTTGCGGGATACCCGGTGGGCGCGGTTCAGGTTGGTGGTCCACAGGGACGCCGCCAGGCCGTAGATGGAGTCGTTGGCGATGGCGATTGCTTCCTCTTCAGAGTCAAAGCTGATCAGTGCGGCAACCGGACCAAACACTTCATCACGGGCGATCGACATATCCGTGGTGACACCATCAAAAATGGTTGGCGCTACAACGGCGGTGCTTTCATCACCGATACCACCGGTCAGCAGGGTCGCGCCCTCTTCGCTGGCCTGACGGATAAACTTGCGTACATTACAGGCGTGATTACTGTCGATCAGCGCACCCACCTGAGTCTCCGGGTCGAGCGGATCACCGACGTTCATGGACTGCGCTTTGGCGCGAAACTTCTCGGCAAACTGATCCTTGATGCTGCTTTCAATCAGGATACGGGAGTTAGCCGAGCAGACCTCGCCCTGGTTAAAGAAGATCCCCATGGCAGCATGTTCCACCGCCGCATCCAGATCACAGTCAGCGAAGATCAGGTTCGGGCTCTTACCGCCGGTTTCCGGCCACACCGGTTTCATATTGGACTGGGCGGAATAGCCCATCATCAGCTTACCCACCGCAGTCGAGCCGGTGAACGCCAGGCAGTCCACATCGTTATGCAGGCCCAGTGCCTTACCGACGATATGGCCATGGCCGGTCACGACGTTCAGTACACCATCCGGGATACCGGCCTGCTGTGCCAGTTCCGCCAGTGCCAGCGCGGTCAGTGGAGATTGCTCAGCAGGCTTCAGCACCACCGAGTTACCGGTGATCAGTGCCGGTGCCAGCTTCCAGGCCGCGATATCCAGCGGGAAGTTCCAGGGCACCACGGCGGCGATAACACCCATCGGCTCGCGGGTAATGGTGGCGATATTGTTGCCATCGGTCGGCGCAACTTCGCCATACATTTTGTCGATGGCTTCGGCATACCAGTCAAAACAGGCAGCAGAGCCCGGAATATCGATATTGACCGCATCATTAACCGGCTTGCCAACATTAAGGCTTTCCAGCAGGGCCAGCTCATCCAGGTTTTCCCGGATCAGCTGGGCCAGCTTCTGCATAATTGCTTTACGTTCGCCCGGTGCTTTATCAGCCCAGACGCCAGACTCAAAACTGCGACGTGCCGCTGCAACGGCGGTATCCACATCCGCTGCGCTACAGGCCGCCTGCTGTGTCAGCCGCTCGCCAGTGGCCGGGTTGATGGTATCGTAACTGTCGCCATCGCTGGCATCGACAAAGCGGCCATCAATAAACGCCTGGTGTTTCAGGGTGATCTGCTGCTGTTTTGCCAGCCAGTATTCTTTGTTTCTTACAGTCATGCTTTGCTCCTTTCAGATCCGCCTGATCAGGCACTCTTTTTTGTTGTTGCAGCACTCGCGGTGGTTTTACGCATCCGGCGCGGCGCTGTCATATTCTCGACACTCAGCACATCGTCCAGCTCTGCTGCTGACAGCAGTCCTTCCGCCAGTACAATTGCCCGTACACTTTCGCCATTGTTCACCGCCTGACTGGCGATGCGGCTGGCGTCTTCGTAACCGATAAAGGGGTTCAGCGCGGTGATAATACCGATGCTGTTATTCACCGTGGCCAGACAGTGCTCGCGGTTGGCAGTAATACCACGGATACATTTCTCGCCCAGGGTATTGACCGCCCGGATCTGCAAGCGCAATGATTGCAGTACATTAAACGCCAGCACCGGCTCCATCACGTTCAACTGCAGCTGACCGGCCTCGGCCGCCATGGTGACGGTAATATCGTTACCGATCACCTGGAATGCCACCTGGTTGACCATCTCCGGAATCACCGGATTGACCTTACCTGGCATAATCGAACTGCCCGGCTGCATCGGTGGCAGGTTGATCTCCTGCAGACCAGCACGAGGGCCGCTGGAGATCAGCCGCAGGTCATTACACAGTTTGGACAGCTTTACGGCATTGCGCTTCAGCACGCTGGAGAAGGTGACGAAGGCCCCCATATCGGAGGTAGCTTCAATCAGATTACGGGCACGAACCAGCTCTTTGCCGGAGATCTGCGACAGCTCCTCGATCACCAGGCTGGAGTATTCCGGGTCGGTATTGATGCCGGTGCCGATGGCTGTTGCGCCCATATTGATCTCGCGGAAGAACTCCACCACCGATTTGGCTTCTTCAATATCTTCCTTGAGGGTGAAGTACCAGGCATCGAACTCCTGACCCAGAGTGATCGGCACTGCATCCTGTAACTGAGTACGACCCATCTTCACCACATCGGCAAACTCCACCGCCTTCTGCTTCATCTCGTAGCAGAGGCCAGACAGCGCTTTTACATACTCATCGTGACTGAGCAAAATCCCCAGCCGGATGGCTGTCGGGTAGGCATCATTGGTGGATTGCGACAGATTGACATGGTTATTAGGGTGCAGCTGAGCATAGTCGCCACGGGCGTAGCCCATCAGCTCCAGGCCCCGGTTAGCGATCACCTCGTTGGCATTCATATTGGTGGACGTGCCCGCCCCGCCCTGAATCACATCCACCACAAAGTGCTCATGCCACTGACCCGCGACGATCTCATCACAGGCCTGACTGATCGCTGCGGTGCGCTGATCATCCAGCAGGCCCAGCTTATTATTGGCACGGGCGGCCGCTTTTTTCACCATCGCCAGCGCGTTGATCAGTTTCGGGAAGTGATGCAGTTTGATATCGGTAATAGCGAAATTTTCGACTGCGCGCAGCGTCTGGACACCGTAGTACGCGCCCTGGGGTACATCGCGCTCACCGAGCAGATCTTTTTCACGACGGGTGGTTATCACCGTTTCCGTCTGGCTGGCGGCCTGACGGCGCTTTGTGGCCAATTGCAGCAGCCAGGTGCCCAGAGCAGCCGTCTGGGCGGAACCGATCAGCCAGCTCTGCAGCGCGGCCGGTTCCAGCAGCAACAGTATACTGTCGCTCAGCGCTTCGCAGCCCTGGCCCTCAATGTCTGCTTCACCCAGCAGACTGTTTATGCCGCTATAGAGCACCGGCGCACAGAGTCGCAATCGTTTATCCGGCAGGCTCTGTTCAACCTCGCCGGTCAACAGAATGGCCACCTTACCGGCCAGCTCAGCGGCGACCAGTCGCTGGCCCTTGCTGATTTCTCGAATAGCACAGAATCGGAGCAAAGCGCTAAATTCGCTCGCATCCAGCGCCTCACAGGGTAGAACTGTTTTGAGTACTTTCTTGTTATTAGCGTTCATTTTCTACTCTGGTGCCCGGCCTGTAGCCGAGAGCTTATTGCAGAACACCGGCCCTGAAACACCGGCGATGAGGATTGAACCCGGGTGTACAGGACAGATTAGAAATCACGCTAACATTTGTAAAATATTATTATTTTGCAGACTGGATCAGTTTTTTTGATCCAAACAGCAAAAAACAGCACTCCGTTCGGCTACCATAATCACCTGCTACGGGTCAGCTGGATTCAGGCAAGACTTTAAAGAAACGGGCATCGTGGAATACCGTGGTGGTTTCCTCTTTGATCTGCTTCTCCAGGCTCTTGATAAATGCCTCTGCAGCAGGGGTAAGGCGGAACTGAGACAGGCGAGCAATGCCCATCCGCAGCGGGCGCAGCTTCTCCTTCAGAGGAATGGCCCGCAGCTCGGTGCCATCCAGCGCCAGATTGTTCACCATCGGGGTATTAAACAGCGAGTAACCAAAGCCATTCCCCACCAGACCACGCACCATACCGGTAGACTGCGCCTGATAGGCAAAGTTGGGCTCCAGTTCCAGACTGAGAAACAGCGAGAAGAAATATTCCCGACTCATCGGCCAGTCCAGTACCACCATCGGGTACTCCGCCAGCTCCGCCAGCGACACTTCATCCCGGTCCGCCAGTGGATGGTGCTCTCCTAGCACTGCATAGGGTGGAAACTCGATCAGTGGCTCAAATTCTACACCCGCCGGAATCTGCAGATCATAGGTCAGCGCCAGTTCATAACGGCCATCGGTCAGGCCCTGAATAATATCTTTCTGGTGCATCTCATCGCACTGCATCCGCACCGCCGGATAAGCATCCATAAAGGCTTTGATCAAACCCGGCACAAGAATCGGAGTAAAGGTGGGAAAGCCGACAATTTTCAGTGAGCCCGACACCTCTTCCCCCAGCGTATTGGCGTACTGAGCCAGCCCTTCAGCTTCACCGAGAAGGTGTTTGGCCTTGCAGATAAACTGCTGCCCTGATGGCGTCAGCGACAACCCTTGAGCGTGATGACGCACAAACAGCTGCAAACCGGTGACATCTTCCAGGTGAATAATGGCCGACGAGATAGAAGGCTGGGAGACGTGAAGTGCTTCCGCGGCACGGGTGACGCTACTCATATCACCAGCGGCAGTGAAATAGCGTAACTGCTTGAGGGTAAAGTGCATGGTCGGGCTCTCTCTTATGATAGGTCTGGCTACTCGCCACTTATAACATAAGAAAAATCATAGACCACCTGGTTTTGGATAGGAAAAACTGAGTCTATGGTTATTTCCTCAGGCCCAAGCCTGATCATCCACTATTGACTCATTGTGGCTATTCAGCGACAACAGCTGAAGAATCAGCTCAGCCTCAACGTCCGCACTGATAGCCACAATGCTTATTTATAGCCCCAAAACCTACCAGTCATACCGAGATTGTTCAGCCAATATAGTCTCGCGATCACGCAGAATATTTTTCAGCACTTTAAGATTAGGAATACTCACTGCCAGATCGGCCATCCCTTCAGCCTGATCGCGGACCTCAAACTTCGCTATCGCCATATTCCGATCCCGGACTGAAGGATCAGCATCGTACAGTTTTTCATACACCGTAGCCCGAAGCGGGTCCTCATAAATCCAGCTTTCAGACTGACCTTCATGTTCTTCCAGCTGTGCTTCAAACAATGTACACAGCGCTTCAAGCTCTTGTTCCGCTTGCGGCAATTCACCTGCAACATGCTCAGCATGCAGACCCAGTACCGTCATCAAATCGTTTTCGTCCCTGGCTTTAAGCAGGCTAACCATCAAATCCTGTCTCTCTGCCTTGCGTGACTCATCGGTTTCCCGGTCCGGATGTAACGCTTGCGCTGCCTGCCTGCCTGCCTGAACAACTTACGCATCAACTGCTGCGGCGATACAACGTTAACATCCGGGTCAGCTTTCGCACCGGCACCGGTGTCAATATATGTATCCAGATCAAGCGGGGACTGGTAAGGCTCATCAACCGGCTCTGGCGCTATACCCAAATCCTTAAAGAACGCTGAAACCTGCTCGTCCTCATCCATATCGCCATAACATTCAGAGAAAGCCTTCGCCTGCTTCTCAAACGCTTGCCGCCTCTCCTCTTCGCGTTCAAGCTGCTCGCGCCATTCGCTCTGCAGTTCTTCCAGCGAGATACCACTCATCTCAGCAATCATTTGCTGGTAAAACGCCAGCATACGGTCAGCCGTTTCCCGATCAAATGTCTGTGCCAGAGCCATTAACTGCTGAGCCCAGTCAATCATCGCCTCACGGTGCCAGTGGGCAAGACTTTTCCGGGTGAATAATACCATCAGACGCTGATGTAATAACTCGGCCGCCGGTACCACCTCTTTTTCCAGAGGAATAATTTCCTGCTGATACTGCTTAACCATTGCCTCCATATCAGCTTCAAAACCAGCAAAGTCCTGCTGACAGGCTTGTAGTTGCTGCCACAACTGCTGAAAGCGCTGCTGAGGCTCGCTCAGTGATTCAGCCTGCTCATCAAGAAGTCCATTAAGTGTTAAACGCATCGAGCAATCCAAGTCTCATGAATAATTTAAGTGTGAGCAATATTGTGACATGCAGCGGGCCAAAAAAACCAAAAAAAAAGGCATCCGAAGATGCCTGAGCCAAGGGACTGGAAACCAGTTCCAATAAAACGGTAACAGCGGCCCAGGTGGGCTTTACAGCCCACTCAAGCGACTATGCCATCGACGCCAGTGTTACAGCATCAGACGACGGATATCACTCAGCAATGCGTTTACGTAAGTCAGGAATCGACCTGCATCGCTGCCGTTAATTGCGCGGTGATCGTAAGACAGACACAACGGCAACATATTGCGTGGTTCGAACTCTTTGCCATTCCAGCGCGGTTTGATATCTGCTTTGGAGATACCCAGAATACCCACTTCAGGCGCGTTCACGATCGGCGTAAAGCCGGTACCGCCGATACCACCCAGGCTGGAGATGGTAAAGCAGGCACCCTGCATCTCATTTGGCTTGAGCTTGCGATCTTTCGCTTTGCCCGCCAGTTCGATCACTTCCTGAGACAGCTCGTAGATGCCTTTCTTATCAGCATCTTTGATCACTGGCACCATTAGACCGTTTGGCGTATCAACAGCGATACCGATGTTCACGTACTTTTTGAGAACGATGTGTTCACCGTCCGCATGCAAAGAAGCATTGAACTTGGGATTCTCAACCAGTGCTTTGGCAACCGCTTTAATCATGAATGGCATCGGCGTCAGGCGCACACCGGCTTTGGCCGCTTCATCTTTCATTGATTTACGAAACGCTTCCAGCTCGGTGATATCAGCTTCATCAAACTGAGTTACATGCGGGATGTTCAGCCAGCAGCGGGACATATTGTCACGGGTCAGTTTGCCGATCTTGCTCAGTTTCTGCAGTTCAATTTCGCCAAACTTGCTAAAATCAATCTCTGGAATCGCCGGAATACCGCTACCACCGGTAACCGCTGCTGCGGCAGGCTTTTCCTTCAGCTGCTTCAGCGCCTGCTTCACATACGCCTGGACATCTTCTTTGAGGATGCGGGAGCGGTTACCCGTGCCCTTAACCTCAGCCAGATCAACACCAAACTCGCGGGCCAGGCCACGGACAGCCGGACCAGCGTGTACAGATTTGTTTTTCTTCTCCAGTTCAGCTGGAGACAGCTTGCCAGCAACAGCCTGTGGCGCTGACGCAGCCGCTTTAACCGGGGCCGCAGGTGCTGCAGCAACCGGCGCTGGTGCCGCGACAGGAGCCGGTGCTGCACCCTTCACTTCCAGCACCAGAATCAGGTCGCCTTCATTACAGCTACTACCTTCTTCGATCTTGATGGATTTGACCACACCGGCTTTCGGCGCAGGCACTTCCATAGAAGCCTTGTCAGTTTCCAGCGCAATCAGGCTATCGCCTTCAGCGACTTCATCACCCACATTGACCAGTACTTCAATTACATCGACGTCAGTCGCACCGGACAGGTCCGGTACGTTTACGTCTTCATCGCCACCTGCCACTGATGCAGCCACCGGTGCTGGCGCTGCAGGTGCAGCGGCAACCGGAGCAGCCTGAGGAGCAGGCGACACTGCTGCTGCAGCGGCCGCTTCAGCCCCTGACAGTTGCAGCTCCAGCAACAGATCGCCTTCGTTACAGGTATCACCTTCATTGATGGCAACAGAGATCACGGTGCCACCTACTGGTGCAGGTACCTCCATCGATGCTTTATCTGTTTCCAGCGCAACCAGGCCATCACCTTCGTTGATCTGATCACCGGCTTTCACCAGTACTTCAATCACATCAACATCGGTGGCACCGGACAGATCCGGCACCATCACTTTCTCAACACCACCAGCAACAACCGGTGCTGCTACCGGTGCTACAGCCACAGCAACCGGCGTAACCCGTGCCGCTTCGGCTGCAGGCGCAGGTGCCGCAGCACCCGCCCCCGCTTTGATCTCAACAATCACGTCACCTTCATTACAGGTATCGCCTTCGTTGAGCAGAATTTTGCCGATGACACCGGCTTTGTCCGCTTCAATTTCCATGGACGCTTTGTCGGTTTCCAGCGCAATCAGCGCATCGCCTTCAGCAACGGTATCGCCTGGTGCAACAAACACCTCAACCACATCTACATCAGATGCACCGCTGAGATCAGGAACGTTAATCGTAGTCACAGTAGAATCCTCTTATCTAAACCTGTCAGTTGTTCACTCAGCCGATCAAACAGTCCAGGGAGCTGCTTTATCAGGATTGATGTTGAACTTCTGAATGGCCTTCGCGACAACGGAACGCTCTACCAGACCGTCTTCCTGCAGCCCTTTGAGCGCAGCAACAACGACGTAATAACGGTTCACTTCGAAGAATTCACGCAGCTTGCTGCGCGTATCAGAACGACCAAAGCCGTCAGTACCCAGCACCTTGAAAGTACGGTCCATATAAGGGCGCAGCTGATCAGCATACAGACGAATGTAGTCAGTAGAGGCGATCACCGGACCCTGACGGTCTTTCAGGCAGTCCTGCAGGTAAGAGGTACGCTCTTCTGCTTCAGGGTGCAGCATGTTCCAGCGCTCTGCAGCCTGCGCATCGCGACGCAGTTCGTTGACAGAGGTGGTACTCCAGACATCAGACTCAATACCGTACTCGTCACGCAAAATCACTGCCGCTTCACGCACTTCACGCAGAATAGCGCCACAGCCAAACAGCTGCACTTTCTTCTCAGCGTCTTTGCCTTCTTCCAGCAGATACATACCTTTGATGATGCCGTCTTCAGCACCAACAGGCATGGCTGGGTGAGCATAGTTTTCGTTCAGCGTAGTGATGTAGTAGAACCGGTTTTCCTGATCCTGGTACATACGCTTCAGGCCGTCCTGCACAATCACCGTCAGCTCGTAGCCGTAAGTCGGGTCATAGGACACACAGTTCGGGATCATCTGCGCCATCAGGTGGCTGTGACCATCCTGGTGCTGCAGACCCTCACCGTTCAGCGTAGTACGGCCCGAGGTGGCACCGATCAGGAAACCGCGTGCCTGCATATCACCGGCCGCCCAGGCCAGATCCATGATGCGCTGGAAACCAAACATGGAGTAATAGATGTAGAACGGCACCATGGTGCAGTTGTTGTTTGCGTAGGAGGTCGCTGCCGCCATCCACGCAGACATCGCACCGGCTTCGTTGATCCCTTCTTCCAGAATCTGGCCGGTTTTGGACTCTTTGTAGAACATGATCTGGTCAGCGTCGTGCGGTACATAGCGCTGGCCTTCAGAGGTGTAAATACCCAGCTGACGGAACATACCTTCCATACCGAACGTACGCGCTTCGTCTGGCACGATTGGCACCACACGTTCGCCCATATTCTTGTCTTTCACCAGCGTGCTCAGCACACGGTTCAGCGACATCTGAGTCGACAGTTCACGCTTGCCACTCTCTTTCAGGCTGCTGGCGAAGGCTTCCAGTGCCGGCGTTTCCAGTTTTTCAAACTCGGTGCGTCGTACCGGGTAGTAACCACCCAGCTTCTGACGACGGTCCTGCATGTACTTCATCTCTGGAGAATCCGGAGATGGACGGTAGTACGGTACTTCTTTCAGCTGGTCATCAGACAGCGGAATATTGAAGCGATCACGAAAGTCCTTCAGATCGTCGATCGCGACTTTCTTCATGGAATGCGTGTCGTTCTTGGCTTCGCCGGATTTACCGGTGCCGTAGCCTTTAACCGTCTGCGCGAGGATAACCGTTGGCTGGCCTTTGTGATCCATCGCCTGCTGGTAAGCCGCGAACACCTTGTAAGGGTCGTGACCACCACGGTTCAGGTTCATGATCTCGTCGTCGGTCATGTCGGCGACCATTTCCAGCAACTCAGGGTATTTGCCGAAGAAATGTTCGCGGGTGTAAGCACCACCATTGGCTTTGTAGTTCTGCAATTCACCGTCACAAACTTCGTTCATGCGCTTTTGTAGCAGGCCTTTGTGGTCTTTTTCAAACAGAGGGTCCCAGTGACGGCCCCACAGACACTTGACAACATTCCAGCCAGCACCACGGAATACACCTTCCAGCTCCTGGACGATCTTGCCATTACCACGTACCGGGCCATCCAGACGCTGCAGGTTACAGTTGATCACGAACACCAGATTTTCCAGCTGTTCACGACCCGCCAGGGAGATCGCACCCAGAGATTCCGGCTCGTCACACTCGCCGTCACCCAGGAACGCCCAGACCTTACGGTCACCACGATTGATCAGGCTACGGGCAGACAGGTAGCGCATAACATGCGCCTGGTAGATCGCCTGAATGGGACCCAGGCCCATCGATACCGTTGGGAACTGCCAGAAATCAGGCATCAACCATGGGTGCGGGTAGGAAGACAGACCGTTACCATCGACTTCGCGACGGAAGTTATCCATCTGCTCTTCAGTCAGACGACCTTCCAGGTAGGCACGGGAATAAATGCCCGGCGCGATATGACCCTGGAAGAACACCATGTCAGCGTCCTGATCACCATCGTTACCACGGAAAAAATAGTTGAAACCGATATCGTACAGCGTAGCGGAAGAGGAGAAGGACGAGATATGCCCACCCAGGCCGTCATCGTTATCGTTGGCACGCATCACCATCGCCATGGCGTTCCAGCGGATAAAGGAACGGATACGACGTTCCATGAACAGATCACCCGGCATCCGGGCTTCGTCACGGGGTGCGATAGTGTTGCGGTAAGGCGTCGTCAGTGTGTCTGCTATATCTACGCCTATATCAGAAGCGCGCTCACCCAATTTACGCAAAATATACTTTGCACGGTCATCGCCTTCACTTTTAGCGACCGACTCCAATGCTTCAAGCCACTCTTGCGTTTCAACGGGATCAATGTCTTCAATAAAATCTTGCACGTTGCCTTCTCCACTCTGAGTTTACGCTGCCGTCCATTCCCGGTATCTGGCCATGTCTTGTGATGGCTTTAAAACTGGCACTTTTAGTGCCCTGCTGAGATACCGTATCCCTCTTTGTAGTAATACTACAAAAATGCCGATTTATTGTCCAGCAGAGCACAAAGTAACCAACGTTACGACCGGATCAGTTGGTATGCTTGTAGTTTATATACAAAAGATGTCGAAACGCTGACAGCGCTTCAATTCAACACAGGACTGCACAGCATATCAACACAGGCTCCATGCCGACCTGACCCCGAACCGACACAGGACGGCATAACCGAGTAGAAGTCAGGGCTGATTACTCACGTTTTCCGAGCGGCGCAGGGAGCGCTCTACTCTGGAGTTCTCTCTACCCTGCTCAAGTAATGCATCCTCGACATAGGCCAGATGTGCATGGGCGGCCTGCTTGGCTTTTTCCGGATCGCCAGCAATGATGGCATCCATCAACAACCCGTGCTGGTGGTGAATTTTGTCGCGGTGGCCGCGCTTGGGGTAAATATTTTCCAGGTTTTCCCAGATATGCTGCTTTAACAGACTGAATAGCGCCCGCATCATATGCAACAGCACCATGTTGTGGGTCGCAGCAGCAATGGACAGATGGAAATCCACATCGGCCTGCACTTCTTTATCAAAGGCTTTGGTCGCATGGTAAGTTTCCAGCGTTTCGTAGCATTTACGGATCGCCTCTTTATCCGCCTGGGTACTACGCATGGCAGCGTAGTAGGCCGTCACCCCCTCCAGCGCGTGGCGAAATTCCAGCAGGTCGTATTGCGCCTCAGGGTGGGTACGAAACAGATCCAGTAATGGGTCAGAGAATGAGCCACCCAGATCTTCCGACACATAAGTCCCCCCTCCCTGCCGGCTGATCAACAACCCTTTGGCCGCCAGTTTCTGTACCGCCTCACGCAATGACGGCCGGGAAACTTCGAACTCTTTTGCCAGTTCACGCTCGGGTGGCAGTTTTTGACCCGGCTTGAGAGTACCCTCCAGGATCATCTCCTCAAGCTGTTGCATAATCACATCCGATATCTTCGGCTGCCTAACCCGTTGATATGCCATTTAAAATAACTCCAAAAGCAAATTGGTATGACCAATCATACTATAATTTTCACGACCACGAAAAGCCCATTTATTGAACATTCGATCGCAATTGCTGACCGTTGTAACCTTACAGGTTTTGACCTGGTTAGCATTGATTATTGCCTTAAAGTTGTAAGGAAAAACAGTCAATATCTCCTAAGCTCAGTAAAAAAATATTTGACAGATTGTTCAGATAATAAATAAAGTAGCCTCTCATCCAGTCGGTAAATTGGTATGACCAATGCTGATGATACATAGGAGATGAGCGTAACAGCCCGAACCTGTTGCCCGCTCCGTTACTGATATAACAACAACTAGTCTGTAAGGATGTGTATGAAAACCTTTGCGAAGTCTGCGCTCTCTGCTGCCGTTATCTCCGCTGCTGTACTCTCTGTATCCACCGCTGCGGTTGCTGCTGACAAGCTGCTGCTGAAAACCCCGGTTGCCTTCGGTACTCACCTGCCGGCACTGGGCACCCCGATCAAATGGGTGTCTGAACAGCTCAAAGTGATGTCTGATGGCAAGATCAAAATGAAGATCTACGAGCCGGGCAAACTGGTTAGCCCACCAGAAATTCTGGGTGCCGTATCTTCTGGCAAGGTCAATTCTGGCTATGCCACTGCAGGCTACTGGCAGGGTAAAATCCCAGCCGCAGCACTGTTCTCCGCCGTACCGTTCGGCCCTGAAGCCGGTGAATACATGGCATGGATGTATTACGGTAACGGCCTGAAATTGTACCAGGAAATGTACGACAGCAATGGCTACAACGTTAAAGTAATCCCTTGTGCCATCATCTCACCAGAAACGTCCGGCTGGTTTAACAAACCAATCGATAAGCCTGAAGATCTGAAAGGTCTGAACATGCGATTCTTCGGGCTGGGTGCTTCGGTTATGGAAAAACTGGGCGTTGGTACCGTACAGTTGCCAGGGGGTGAAATCTTCGGCGCGCTGGAGAAAGGCGCAATTGATGCGACTGAATTCTCTCAGCCAGCGATCGATCAGCGTCTGGGTCTGCACAAAATCGCCAAATACAACTATTTCCCTGGCTGGCATCAGCAGGCCACCGTCTTTGAATTGCTGGTCAACAAAGACACCTGGGGCAAAATGTCCGCAAGTCAGCATGCGATCGTCGAAAACACCTGTAAAGCATCGATGACCAATGCCATCGCCGAAGGTGAAGCGATGCAGTTCGATGTCATGAAGAAATCCAAAGAAAACGGCGTCGAAATCCGTTACTGGAATCAGACCATGCTGGACACTTTCCAGTCCAAGTGGGATGAAGTCGTGGCAGAAAAAACAGCCACAGACCCTTTCTTCAAGAAAGTATGGGATGACATGAGCCAGTTCCGTGAAGGCTACAACCTGTGGGAAGCGAATGCCTTCCTGCCGCGTGCTCAACGCTAAGTAACGGCCTCCCCTCAGGCGACCTGGGCAACCCGGTCGCCTTTTCCCGCCTCCTGTCACACACACAGTTATTAAATCAGGGTAGGGTCTTCCAGTGACTGAAAACGACAAACTGCCTGCGGTACCTTTAGCCGACGGAATCGACCGCTTTATCCAACGGATTGGCATGAGCGTCGCCTGGGTCTACGTACTGCTGGTACTGGTAATTATGTTGCAGGTTATCCTGCGTAAAGGTTTCTCCAGCGGCCTGATCATGCTGGAAGAGTTGCAATGGCATCTCTACGCTACCGGCGTGATGTTCGGCCTGAGCTATGCTCAGACGACCAACTCCCATGTCCGGGTTGATCTGTTCTACTCCCGCCTGCGGGCACGTACCAAACACCTGGTTGAGATTATCGGCATTCTGTTTCTGGTACTGCCATTTGTTGGTGTGGTCTTCCTGCACAGCCTCGATTTTGTCGCCGACGCATGGCGCATCAACGAGCACTCCTCTGCGCCATCCGGACTGCCCTGGCGCTGGCTGATAAAAAGCGTTATTCCGGTCTCTTTTGGCCTGTTGGGTCTAGCGGTGATCTCACGCCTGATCCGTGATACCACGCTGTTGCTGCGAGGAGAGCGTTAATGGATATAAATGAAATTCTTGTAATCGCGATGTTCCTGTCGTTCATCGCATTACTGTTTACCGGCATCCCGGTTGCCTGGGTACTCGGTGGTATTGGTGTACTGTTTGCCGGTATCGGTTACCTGGCAGATATCTATCTGGATACGATGACCGGGCTGGACTACACCACCCTGGGCCTGGTGGTTAACCGCCTGTACAAAATCATGGACAACTGGATACTGGTTGCCCTGCCGATGTTTATCTTTATGGGCATCATGCTGGACAAGTCCGGCGTCGCTGAACGTCTGATGCAGTCGATGCAGGAACTGTTTGGTCGTGTTCGTGGTGGCCTGGCTATTACGGTAACCGCGATTGGCATCATCCTGGCGGCCTCCACCGGCATTATCGGTGCATCCGTGGTACTGCTGGCTGTGATGTCACTGCCATCCATGACCAAACAGGGCTACTCCATGCCATTGGCGCTGGGCACCATCGCCTCAGCCGGTACCCTGGGTATTCTGATCCCGCCAAGCATTATGCTGGTGATCATGGCTGATCAGCTGGGACTGTCGGTGGGTGATCTGTTTATGGGCGCGGTGTTCCCCGGCCTGATGCTGGGTGGCATGTACATTGTGTACATTCTGGCGGTCGGTTATTTCAAGCCGTCTGCTGCGCCGATTCCTGCAGATGCCAAACCCATTACCATGGCAGCATTTTTTAATGTCATGAAAGCGGTCACCCCAACCCTGCTGTTAATCTTTGTGGTTCTGGGCTCGATTTTTGCGGGTGTCGCCACGCCGACCGAAGCCTCCGGTGTCGGTGCATTTGGTGCAACCGTACTGGCTGCCTATAACCGCCGCTTCAACTTCAAGGTATTGAAAGAAGTCGTAGGCGGTACCATGAATACCACCGCCTACATTTTCGCCATCTTTATCGGCGCAACCTGTTTCGCTCTGGTACTGCGCGAGCTGGGTGGTGATGAGCTGATCGAGTCCTTCCTGACCGGTCTGCCGTTTGGTGAATACGGTATCGTGTTCTTTATCCTGGGCGTCATCTTCCTGCTGGGCTTCTTCCTCGACTGGATTGAAATCACCCTGATTATCCTGCCGCTACTGGCACCGGTTATCTCGGCTCTGGGGCTGGATATCAATGGATATGGTGTGGTGGACAATCCTGAACTGGTCTGGTTTGTGATGCTCGTCGCCATGGCCCTACAAACATCGTTCCTGACACCGCCGGTTGGCTTTGCCCTGTTCTATCTTAAAGGGGTCTGCCCACCGAATGTGAAACTGTCCGACATCTACAAGGGTGTAATCCCATTCATCCTGCTGCAGTTGCTCGGCCTGATGATTCTGGTCTTCTGGCCACAGCTGGTACTGTGGCTGCCTGCCACCGCCTACGGCTGATCAGCCTGAAAGTGAGCAGGTCTGTCACCAACAGCAGACCTGCTCACTGCTTAAATCCGGTTATCAACAGGCCTCAGCGGCCATTGATAACTTGCTTCCAGCCACCCGCGCCCCCTTATTATAAGCCGGATACCGGCACTGCCAGTCGCAAGGCGCCCCTGACCAGAGGCCCAGGGTGGTCACACTTTATCCCGGTATATACACATGTCTGAAAACAGCTTTATTGATCAGTTAGCCGATATCGTCGGTAAACCCAACGTACTGGTAAACGACAACCAGACCGAACACTACCGGACGGGCTTCCGTTCAGGCGAAGGTGATGCCCTGTGTGTTGTATTCCCCACCAGTCTGGTGCAACAGTGGCAAATCGTAAAAGCCTGTGTAGCGGCGGATAAGATCCTGATTATGCAGGCAGCGAATACTGGCCTGACCGAAGGTTCGACCCCTAACGGCGACGACTACGACCGCGACATCGTGATCCTTAATACCACCCGTATCAATCAGATCAAACTGCTTGATGGCGGCAAACAGATTCTCAGCTTTCCTGGTGCCACTCTGTTCACGCTGGAGAAAATGCTCAAACCCCTGAACCGCGCATCCCATTCTGTGATTGGCTCTTCCTGTATCGGTGCTTCTATTGTCGGCGGTGTGTGCAACAACTCCGGTGGCGCACTGGTCAAACGTGGCCCGGCATACACTGAACTGGCGTTGTTTGCTCAGCTCAATGAAAAAGGTGAACTGGAACTGGTGAACCACCTGGGCATCGACAACCTTGGCGACAGTCCGGAACAGATTCTGGCCAATCTAGAACAGGGTAATTTCACTGACAGTGATGTCCAGGACACTGGCAAACTGGCGTCCGACCAGGAGTATTCAGAGCGCCTGCGCGATGTCGATGCCGATACCCCGGCGCGTTACAATGCCGACAAACGCCGCCTTTACGAAGCCAGCGGCTGTGCCGGTAAAGTAGCCGTGTTTGCCGTGCGACTGGACACCTACCCGGTTGCCCAGCAGGAGCAGGTGTTCTATATCGGCACCAACAGTCCGGAGCAGCTGACTCAGCTGCGCCGCGATATCCTGTCCCGCTTCCAGCAGCTGCCGGAAGTCGCCGAGTATATGCACCGTGATATTTTCAATATCTCGGAGAAGTACGGTAAAGATGTACTGGTGATGATCGACAAGCTGGGCACGGACCCATTACCGAAACTGTTTTCACTCAAAGGCACCATGACAGCCTATCTGAACAAGATCAGTTTCCTGCCAAAGAACATCCCGGACAAAGCGATGCAGCTGTTCAGCCAGCTATGGCCTCAGGCATTGCCTAAGCGCTTACTGCGGTGGCGTGACCAGTACGAACATCACCTGATGCTGAAGATGAGCGATGAGGGCATTACCGAAGCGCGTGCTTACCTGAATGAAACCTTTGGTATCGATGGCGAAGGGAACGAAAAAGGCGGTTTCTTCAGCTGTACCGACGACGAAGCCAAAAAAGCCTACCTCAACCGATTTGCAGCCGCCGGGGCAGCTATCCGCTATCAGGTTATGCATGACCGCGACGTCGAAGACATTCTGGCGCTGGATATCGCCCTGCGCCGCAATGACGCTGACTGGGTAGAAAAACTGCCAGAAGAGATACAGTCACAGCTGATCGCTAATCTGTATTACGGCCACTTCCTGTGTCATGTATTCCACCAGGATTACATCGTCAAAAAAGGGGCGGACCCGAAAAAAATCAAAGCACAGATGCTGGCCCTGCTTAAAACCAAAGGTGCCAAGTATCCGGCCGAACATAACGTCGGCCACCTGTATGAGGCTGAAGCCCAGCTCAGTGAGTTCTATGAACAACTGGACCCGACCAACAGCTTCAATCCGGGCATCGGTAAAACAGACAAACACAAGCATTGCTGCCACTGAACAGTGCCAGCACTACCAGATTGATGGATTAACGATCGGGCCTGCAGTCTCAGGCCCGATTATCTGAACGAGGGTATGACCATGGCACTTCCTGAAGTAAATACGATTCTCTACACCACCTCACTGGGCAAACACACCCGCCCGGTATTCCGCCAGGCTGTTCAGCAAGCCATTGCCAATGATGCTCGCATTATTATGCTGCACGTTATCGAGCCAGTTGGTGAACTGGGTCGTGCACTGATCCAGAACTACCTGCCGGAAGAGATCGTCAAAAAGATGCACGACGAAGGCATCAACGAGATCAAGAAGCAGATGGAGAGCCGTATTGCTGAGTTCTGTCAGGATGAACTGAGCAGCCTGCCTGAAACACCCGAGCTTAAGGTTGAGTTCAGAATCGAGGAAGGAAACCACGCCGATGCCATTCTGCTGGTCGCTGAACAGACTAAAGCCGATCTGATTGTGATGGGTAACGAGAATCGCATCGGCCATCACAGTCATACTCCGCATCAGGTGAACCGCCAGGCAACTGTACCCGTGCTGGTTGTACCAACGGGTAAAAAATACCAGTAACGCGCTATGGCAGTGCCATAGACGCTGGCGCTATTACGCTATACGCTTTCCACCCGCCTCCATCCGCCCACCCGTCTCTCGGGCACTGATGGAGGCGTTTTTTATCTGGTTGTTGCGTCAGGAGTTTTGAATGGATGCCACCACACTGTCTTTGCTGGAGCGAATCTTCCAGACAGTTTTCCCACTGACTGCCATTGTGCTGACCGGCTTTTTTTATGCCCGTCGTCACCGGCCAGAGATGGCCATCCCCAACAAACTGAATCTGGATATTTTTGTCCCGGCACTGATCTTCGCCGTGATGTCGGCCAAGTCGTTCAACCTGGCCGATTTCAGCCATCTGGCACTGGGGGCCACAGCCATTGTACTGGGTTCAGGCTTGCTGCTATGGCCGCTTGCCCTGCTGCTAAAGCTGAACCTGAAAACCTTTCTGCCACCGATGATGTTTAATAACAGCGGTAACCTGGGCATCCCACTGGTGGTACTGGCCTTTGGCGAACAGGCACTGCCTGCAGCCATTGTGCTGTTCATGGTCGAGAATATGCTGCATTTTACCGTTGGCATCTACATGCTTGATCACCGCAGCAACCTGTTAGTGGTGTTGCGTAACCCGATGATCCTGGCTTCAATCGCAGGTATTGGCTGGAGTTTCTCCGGTCTGACCATGCCACCGGCCATTTACACCTTCATTGATATGCTGGGCCAGATCTCGATCCCACTGATGCTGTTTGCGCTGGGCGTACGGATGACTTACGTGGACTTTAGCCACTGGCGAATCGGCGCGTTGGGCGCGCTGCTGTGCCCTCTCAGTGGCATTGCGCTGGCCTTTGCTCTGCAACCACTGCTACAGCTGGACAACACCCAGTTTGGTTATCTGTTACTGTTCGGCGCGCTGCCTCCGGCAGTGCTCAACTATATGGTAGCCGAGCGTTACCAGCAGGAACCCCATCAGGTAGCCTCAATTGTGTTGCTGGGAAATATTGCCAGCCTGGCGGTGATCCCGCTGGCACTGGCATATGTGATGCGAGGCTGACAGCCGACGAATAAGAAAGGGGTCGCTTGGGTGATTCAGAACCAGCGATTTTGCGACTGCGGGTACCGCGCTGCAAAATCGCCGACAGCTACAACTCTTTACCTGATCAACTTACTCAGTTAAGCCAGCGCTGGCCGGTGCGGTAGAAACAGCACCAATACTGAGCCGCTGCTCATTTTTCAACAAGGTGGCAGGGCCAATGCCTTTGACATTCAACAGCTCGTCAATGGAGCCAAAGCCGCCCTTTTCCGTCCGGTACAACACGATTGCCTGTGCCTTTTTCTCCCCAATACCGCGCAGAGTGGTGAACTCTGCCAGCGTTGCGGTATTGATGTTCACTGGCTCTGCCCAACTCAATGACGACAATGACAGTAGCAAGATGACCAGTACCGAACCAAACCACGTTGGAGTCTTCATCCTTGTGTTCTCCTGTTATGAAAAAGGCTGACTACATCATGTAGTCAGCCTTTCAGTTTTAGCAGAGAATCCGGGCTTATCAAGTCAATACAGATTGAACTTCCGTCTCAATACGCTGCAACGCCTCAACCGGGCTGGCTGCACGGGTAATAGGTCGACCAATGACCAGGTAGTCACTACCCGCCGTCAATGCATCCGCTGGCGTCATAATGCGTTTCTGGTCGCCAACCTCAGCATCAGCCGGACGGATACCCGGCGTTACCAGTTTAAAGTCCTGACCTATCGTTTCACGCAGTGGCGCAACTTCTTGCGCTGAACAAACAACCCCGTGCAGTCCACTACGCTCAGTCAGCTGAGCCAATCGCTTAACATGTTCCAGCGGTTCAATATCCAGACCAATATCTGCCAGATCTGAACGTTCCATACTGGTCAGCACCGTCACTGCGATCAGCAATGTGTTACTGCCATTAACCTGCTCCAGTTCTTCACGGGCCGTTTCCATCATCCGCCGACCGCCCGAGGCGTGAACATTCACCATCCAGACCCCCATCTCTGCCGCTGCACGTACCGCTTTTGCCGTCGTGTTTGGAATATCATGGAATTTCAGGTCCAGAAAGACTTCAAAACCCTTACTGTGCAGCGCTTCAACAACCGCAGGCCCACTGCGTGTAAACAGCTCTTTACCCACCTTCACCCGACACCGGTTCGGGTCCAGACGCTCAGCCATCGCCAGCGCATCCTGCTGGTCAGCATAATCAAGGGCAACAATTACGCGGTTCAAATCAACGCTCATTCAGCTTCTCTTTGTCTCAGATTGGTTATATAAAAACAGACTGCTATTCACCCTCAAGGCCCTGAATCGGCCGGGTTGTTCCCCACCGTTTACAGGTCGGGCAGTGCCAGTGCAGCAAGCGACCGGAAAAGCCACAGCTGTTGCAACAGTACACGGGTTTACTCAGTTCCAGCTGGCCCGTCAAACCACGCAATACCTGCAGTCGATTCTGGCCATCGTCACCGTCTTCACTGGAGGTATCGCCAATATGGATGTCCATCAGGCGATTAAAGCCTTTGACTGAGGGCCGCTTTTTCAGCTCTTCAGTAATATAGCTCCCCGCCGCATAGCTGCCACGCTGATCACGTATCTGCTCTGCCAGCGCCAGCATGGCAGAGGTAGAGGGGGACTCAGCCATCAGCTTTTTAAGGTATTTAACGCAGTCCTTCGACTGGTCCAGCGCAGCATAACAAACCTGCAGCTCGGCAATCGTTTCCCGGATAAACAGAGGATCGCGTTCATGGGCCTTTTTAAAACTCTTGATCGCCTGACGCCAGCGCGCCTGCTGTTGCTCAAGGCGGGCTTCAAGCAAAAAAATCCGTACCTGGCCATCATCATAGCTGGCCGCTGTCTTGAGGTACTGGCGGGCCTGACGGCTGTCACCTGCTTCAATATCAGCCTGTGCCAGCTCGCAACAGTAGTGTGCCAGCTCAACCCGAAATTCACGCTGTTCGTCCGGCTCCATTTTATCAGCCGTTAGCAATGCCTGCGCCCACTCGCCTTCTTTTTCATAGAGTTTAATCAGCAGGGACAGTGCATTGCAGCGTGTTTTAGCCGGTGGCTTTTGACGGATAATTTCAAGCAACAGGTTCTCAGCTCGATCCAGCAGACCAACGGCATAATAGTCGCGAGCCAGCGCCATCTGCACGCGTAAGGAGTCATCGTGGGTCAGGTCAGGCCTTGCCAGCAGATTCTGATGCATGCGGATCGCCCGATCAACATCACCTTTACGACGAAACAGTTTGGCGAGCGCCAGATGGGCAGGAATGGTATCGGAGTTTATTTCCAGCGCGCGGATAAAGCTCTCAATCGCTTCATCAACTTTCTCATTTAATAGATAATCCAGACCAGCAAAGTACTCCTGGCTAAGATCAGCGCCAGGCCGCACCGGCGGCCTCGCACGCTCCCGCCTTCCCAGCCACCAGCCAATACTGATCGCGAAGAATAGCGGGACTATCAGATAATAATTCTGCAGCTCAGACGGCATCTTTCAGTGACGCGGTACGCAGCTCATCAAGCTCACGTTGAGCTGTAGTGAAGCGACGACGAGCAGCACCAAGACGGGTACGCAATATCAGTGCCGTAAAGACGCTCAGAACAACGCCAAACACAGCACCTAACCCCAGGAATGCAATCAACCAGAGCGAAAGACTCGCTTCAGGAAGCTGAACAACCACCAGGTCGATCATTACTTGCTGGGTGTTATGAATAGTAAACAGGATCCCTACCAGCAGCATTGCCGCGCAAAGTACCCCTACAATCAGTGTTTTCAGCCAACGCACGTGAAATGGCCCCTTCTCATCAAGCTATTAACGGATGGCCACCCACAGTCCCGTCAGTGGCCCTATAAATTCTGTACCCGAGAATCAGGCAGATACCAGCCTCAATACTCCAGCAGGCTATCGTTAACCTGTTCGCGCAACTCTTTGCCTGGCTTAAAGTGCGGAACGTATTTTGCCGTTAACGAAACAGATTCGCCAGTTTTAGGATTACGTCCTACCCGAGGAGCACGGTAGTGCAGCGAGAAGCTGCCAAAACCCCGAATCTCTATCCGATCACCATGTGATAATGACTCGGTCATCTGATCAAGCATGGTTTTCACGGCCAATTCAACATCTTTGACCGACAGCTGCTCGTGCCTGTCAACGAGGCGTTCTATCAGTTCTGACTTGGTCATGGTCTTCCCTCCAGACATTCTGTCCCGCTTTCTCTACACCTTGTTATTATTTTCCCCGCCAACGGCAGGCCTTCGGCTTACCCGCACTGACCCATTGATCAGCGTGAGTTTTTATTCATCTGCGCCCGGATCAGGTCACCAATGGTGGTTGGTCCGGCAGTCTCGGCGGGCTTCTCTCGAAGCGCCGCAACCGCTTGCTGTTCCTGTTGCTTAGTCATCTGTTTAACCGACAGGCTGATACCCCGGTTACGCCGGTCGACCATAACAACCATGGCCTCAAGCTCAGCGCCAACCTGTAACAACTGGGTCAGATCCTCAACCCGCTCAAGGCTGGCTTCAGCCGCTTTGAGTGTGCCCTCCACGCCGTCGGCCAGCTGTACTGTGGCACTACGTTGAGTCACTTCACTCAGAATCCCTTTTACCACACTGCCTTTCGCTGAATGAGCGACAAACAGGCTAAACGGGTCTTCCTCCAGCTGCTTGATACCCAGTGCTATGCGCTCACGCTCTGGATCAACAGACAATATAACGGCCTCAACCGTGTCACCTTTATTAAAATCCTTCACGCTGGCTTCAACGCCCTGTTCCCAGCTCAGATCAGACAGGTGGATCAGGCCATCAATGCCACCATCCAGGCCGATAAAGATACCGAAATCAGTAATCGATTTGATGACACCGCTGTAGTGATCGCCTTTGTTATGGTTGCTGGCAAAGGCTTGCCATGGGTTTTGCTGGCACTGCTTCATGCCCAGCGAAATACGCCGACGTTCATGATCAATATCCAGCAGCATGACTTCAATTTCATCACCGACCTGGACCATCTTCGAGGGATGAACGTTTTTATTGGTCCAGTCCATTTCGGAGACATGCACCAGCCCTTCAATGCCATCGGTAATTTCAGCAAAGCAGCCGTAGTCAGTCAGGTTGGTTACTCGGGCAGGCGCCCGGGTGCCAACACTGTACTCACGCATCAGGCTTGTCCATGGGTCATCGGTCAGCTGTTTCATGCCCAGCGAAACACGGTTGCGTTCGCGATCAAAGCGCAACACCTTAACCTCGATCTCATCCCCCACCGTCAGCAGCTCACTGGGATGCTTGACCCGTTTCCAGGCAATATCAGTAATGTGCAGCAAGCCATCGATGCCACCCAGATCAATAAAGGCACCATAGTCGGTCAGGTTTTTCACCACCCCTTTAAGCGTGATTCCTTCCGCCATGGACTCCAGCAGCTTCTGGCGTTCTTCAGAGTAAGCTGCTTCCAGCACAGCACGACGGGACACCACAATGTTATTGCGGCGCTCATCCAGCTTAACCAGTTTGAATTCGAGTTCGATATGTTCGAGGTGGGCAGTGTCGCGGATAGGCCGAATATCAACCAGAGAGCCTGGCAGGAAGGCCTGTATGGAGTTGAGGTCAACGGTAAAGCCACCCCTGACTTTACCGATGATACTGCCTTTAACGATCTCATCGTTGCTAAAGGCTGTTTCCAGTACAGCCCAGGCTTCCGCCCGCTTCGCTTTGTCACGGGATAACTGGGTTGTTCCAAAGCCATCTTCAACGGCCTCCAGTGCAACCCGAACTTCATCCCCGACGGCAATAGTTAATTCGCCGTTGCTGTCCAGGAACTGATCTCGCGGAATAACGCCTTCTGATTTCAGCCCGGCATGTACGGTGATAAAGTCACCATCAATCGCCACGACAACGCCACTGACAATGGCACCCGGTGCCATTTGTAGCTCTTTCAGACTTTCTTCAAATAGTTCGGCAAAACTCTCGCTCATGATCAGTCCCATCCTCGCAATATGTGAGCCGGTCGCGTCAGCGTAGACCTGAATGTCTGGCTTGCTCTAGCACAGCCGCTAAAACGTCGTCGATCGACAACTGCGTACTATCAAGGATAACGGCATCAGATGCGGGCTTCAGCGGAGCGACAGCACGGTTCATATCACGTGCGTCGCGGGCTTGAATGTCCTCTAATATTGTCTGAAGACTAGCATCCACCCCCTTGCTAATCAACTGGTTATAACGTCTATGGGCACGCTCTTCTGCGCTCGCATCCAGGTAAACTTTCAACCCGGCGTCCGGGAAAACGACCGTTCCCATATCCCGGCCATCGGCAATCAGGCCCGGTTCTTCGGCAAACGCCCGCTGGCGCTCCAGCAGTGCATCGCGTACCGCGCCAATGGCAGCGACTTTCGATGCCCAGCTACCGGCCTCCTCAGTACGAATGGCGTTAGTCACCTCTTCGCCTTCCAGAATAATGCGCAGGTCTTTGTCTTTTTCAGCAATAAACTGCACATCCAGATGTGCTGCCAGTACCACCAGTGCCGGTTCATCGTCCGGCGCGACACCGTGGTGTTTTGCCGCCAGCCCGACCAGTCGATACAGCGCACCGCTGTCCAGCAGGTTCCAGCCCAGCGCTTCCGCCAGCAATTTACACAATGTGCCCTTACCTGAGCCGCTCGGTCCATCAACGGTAATGACCGGTGCAACAATACCCGTTTCAGTGGTCATCACTTTTCTTCCTTGGTGACTTTAATACCGACCTGCTGCGCCAGCTCAACAAACACCGGGAACGATGTGGCGACATTGGCGCACTCATTCACCGTAATTGCTTCACGGGCGCGTAATGAAGCAATGGTGAATGCCATCGCGATGCGATGGTCATCATGGCTCTCAACAACGCCACCCCCGAAAGCTTCACAACCGTTGATGATGGCACCATCAGCAGTGCCTTCGATATCAACACCCAGAATTTTCAGACCATCAACCATCGCCTGAATACGGTCGCTTTCTTTCACCCGCAACTCCTCAGCACCAGACACAACCGTCTGGCCCTGAGCACAGGCCGCTGCCACAAACAGCGCCGGGAACTCATCAATGGCCAGCGGCACCTGATCTTCCGGTACATGGATGCCTTTAAGCGGCGCATAACGAACACGAATATCCGCCACCGGCTCACCGCCGACTTCACGCTCATTGAGCAACTCAAGGTCCGCACCCATCAGCTGCAGGATATTGATCACGCCGATACGGGTCGGATTAATACCGACATGCTGCAAGGTAATATCAGACCCCGGACAGATCGCCGCCGCCACCATAAAGAACGTTGCAGAAGAGATATCCGACGGCACATCAATTTTGCCAGCGCTCAGGCTATGGCCAGATTCCACCGTCACCAGGTTACCCTGCTGGGCGACCGGATAACCGAAGCCACGCAGCATCCGCTCGGAATGGTCACGGGTCGGAGCCGGTTCCGTCACCGAGGTTTCACCCTCAGCGTACAGGCCCGCCAGCATCAGGCAGGATTTCACCTGAGCCGATGCCATCGGCATATCATAATGAATGCCCTTGAGTGGCTGGCCACCTTTGATTTTCATCGGTGGGCGGCCATTTTCTGCCGTTTCAATTACCGCGCCCATCAGGCGCAACGGATCTGCCACACGAGCCATTGGTCGTTTGGTCAGCGAAGCATCACCAGTCAGCTCAGTATCAAAGCTCTGTGCCGCCAGCAGGCCGGACAGCAGACGCATTGAAGTACCGGAGTTACCTACATAGAGTGGGCCCGGTGGTTGCTGCAGGCCATTAAGGCCGACACCATATATTTTCACTTCGCCTTCATACGGGCCTTCGATCACAACACCCATATCGCGGAACGCCTGTAGCGTTGCCAGGCTGTCTTCACCCTCAAGGAAACCGCTGACTTCGGTAATACCGTCGGCCAGCGCACCCAGCATAATGGAGCGGTGAGAGATCGATTTATCACCCGGTACACGGATAGTGCCATTCGCACTGCCACCGGGTTGCACATGAAAGGTAACGTCGTTAGTAGTCATAGTATTCGCATACGCTGTCGAAGATAAAATACGTGAGAAGTGCTGCCGTGCGGACTGTGCCCGGGTAAAGATCCCGGTCATCGTCTCACCATCGCCCTGAGCGACGGCGGTGCGCAACTTGCTCACCCCTTCACTGAATCGGTCAATCTGTTTTAGTATGGCGTCCCGGTTAGCCTGACCAATATCACGCCACATCACCGGATCACTGGCGGCAATCCGGGTAAAATCACGGAAGCCACCGGCCGCATAGCGGAAGATTTCAGTGCTGTCTTCTTCCCGCGCCAGAGTATCCACCAGCGAAAACGCCAGCAGGTGTGGCAGATGGCTGGTGGCCGCCAGCACTTCATCATGGCGATCAATCTCCATCTGCAGCACTTCAGCACCGGTAATCTGCCACATCCGGGAGATGGTTTGCACATCGGCGGCAGAATTCTCCACCAGCGGTGTGACAATCACTTTATGATGACGAAACAGATCGCCATCAGCCGCGGCAACACCGCTCTTTTCCGAGCCCGCAATCGGGTGACCGGGCACAAAACGATGCAGCTGCCCGGCCAAAATAGGCCGTGCTGCGGCGATAATATTGCCTTTGGTACTGCCTACATCGGTAATCAGAGCGCCTGGTTTAAGGTGTGGCGTAATCTGTGCCAGTACCGTTTCCATCGCTTTGACTGGCACCGCCAGCACGACAATATCCGAATTGGTCACCGCTGCCGGTAGATCCAGTGCCGCCTCATCAATAACACCAAGGCTGACACCGGCTTCCAGTTCCGCCACATTGCGATCGTAGCCCACCACCCGCGGGCAGAAGTTACGCTGCCGTAATGCCTTAGCCAGGGAGCCACCAATCAGCCCCAACCCCAGTATCAACACCTGTTGAACGGTATCTGTCACACTCTGCACCTGCCTTGCCCGTTGATATTGCCGTCACCCTGTCTGCTTAAAGCACACAGCGTGGATAAGAGCCCAGCAGCTTCAGCTCAACACTGTTTGCTTCCAGCTCACGCAGGATCGGCCGGATATTGTCATCAGAACAATGGCCTTCAAAATCGATATAGAACAGGCAGGCATTGTGGGCTGAGCGCGTTTCCACCCGCGTCAGGCTGATTTTACCGCGGTTAAACGGCTCCAGCAGCTGATACAGGGCACCGGGCTCATGGTGTGCGCTAACCAGAATCGAGGTTTTATCTTCGCCACTGGCACCGACATCCTGATCACCGATAATCAGAAAGCGCGCCACACTGTCGGGCTGATCTTCAACATTACGCGACACCATCTGCAGGTTATGCAAATCCGCCGCCATGTCACTGGCCAGCGCCGCACTGCCACTGGTATCAGCAGCAGCCCGGCGAGCCGCGTCAGCATTGCAGCTGACTTCAATCCGCTCAGCGCTCGGGTGCACCTGTTCCAGCCAGCCATTGCACTGAGCAAAGGCCTGTGGATGAGCATAGATTCGTGCCACCTCAACGCTATCACCCGCCTTGCGTAACAGGTGCTGATGCACCGGCAGCTCGACCTCACCACAGATCTGCAGATTGTATTGACGGAACAGATCCAGCGTATGGCTGACAACACCCTCGGTGGAGTTTTCAATCGGCACTACACCGTAGTGGGCATTACCTGCCGTCACTTCCCGGAATACCTGGTCCAGTGAATTCTGCGGCAGCGACTGTGCCGCCTGACCAAAGTGTTTCAAAGCCGCCTGCTGAGTAAAGGTGCCTTTCGGCCCCAGGAACGCCACTTTCATCGGCTCTTCAAGCGCCAGACAGACCGACATGATCTCACGGAACAACCGTGCAACCTCTTTGTCATCCAGCGGGCCCGGGTTGCGCTCCATCACGGCACGCAACACCTGGGCTTCACGCTCAGGGCGATAGAACACCGCATCCTGAACGCCCTGATACTTCTGTTTGACCTCTGCCACCTGCTGAGCGCAGGTCGCTCGCAGGTTCAGCAGTTCATGCATCTGTTTATCAATGCTATCAATCTGCTGACGCAGAACGCCCAGTTCCTGTTCCTGATTACTCATGCAGCGCCCCTCTGATTAACCGTGCTGACGTTCAAACTGCGCCATAAAGTCAGTCAGTGCATCCACCGCTGCTTCAGGTACCGCATTGTAAATGCTGGCACGCATACCGCCGACCGAACGATGACCTTTGAGGTTCAACAAGTTCGCCTCTTCCGCCTGCTCAAGGAACCGCTTATCCAGTGCACTATCTGCCAAAGTAAACGGTACGTTCATCAATGAGCGGTTAGCCAGCGCCACCGGGTTAGCATAGAAGTCGCTACCATCAATAAAGCCGTACAGCTTGGCCGCTTTGCGTCGGTTAAGCTCAGCAATACCTTCCACACCGCCCTGCCCCTTGAGCCACTGGAACACCAGCCCGGACAAGTACCAGGCCATTGTTGGCGGAGTATTGAGCATAGAGTCGTTATCAGCATGCAGCTTGAAGTCATACATGCTCGGTGCACCCGCCTGGACATTGCCCAGCAGATCTTCACGGATGATCACCAGTGTCAGACCGGCCGGGCCGATATTCTTCTGTGCACCGGCGTAGATCACCCCAAATTGACTGACATCTACGGTTTCACTGAGAATACTGGAGGAGTAATCCGCCACCAGCGGCGCAGTTGTTTGAGGAATGTAATCAAAAGCCACACCGCCAATGGTTTCATTCGGTGTGTAGTGAACATAGCTAACACCGTCACGCAGGTTCAGCTCAGACTGAGCCGGGGCGCTGGTGTAGTTATTGCTCGCTGTGCTGGCTGCGATATGAATATCACCAAAGCGCTGTGCTTCCTTGATACCCTTTTTCGACCAGACACCGGTATCGATGTAATCGGCTTTACCGGATGCACCCAGCAGGTTCATCGGCAGCATGGAGAACTGGCTGGTTGCCCCACCCTGCAGAAACAGCACCTTGTAGTTGTCCGGGATTGCCATCAGCTCGCGCAGATCCTGCTCGGCCTGCTCGGCCACAGAAACAAACTCTTTGCTGCGGTGGCTCATCTCCATAATGGACAGGCCTTTACCGTGCCAGTCCAGCAGTTCCGCTTGCGCCTGTAACAGTACATCGTCCGGCAGACCCGCAGGGCCTGCGCTGAAATTAAACTTGCGTGTCATGACTCTCACTACACCCTGTAAAAGCAGATAAAAAAGCGGCCTCAAGAGGCCGCGTTGTCATTATTCTTCAGCGGCTGTGTCAGCCGTGTCGCCGTCATCCTGCGGCTGATCTTCACTGCCCTGAGCCTCAGTTTCCTCAGACAGTACGTCCTCGTCATCGGGCTCTTCAATTCGGGCAATACCGACCATGCTTTCACCCTCGGCAACGCGAATCAGCATTACCCCCTGGGTGTTACGCCCCAGCACTGAAATTTCTTCGGTGCGGGTACGTACCAGGGTGCCACGATCACTGATCAACATTACATCATCACCGTCGAACACCTGTACGGCGCCCGCCAGCTGGCCATTACGGTCGGTGCACTGCTGGGCAATCACACCCTGACCACCACGGCCTTTACATGGGAAGTCGTCCACTGCTGTACGCTTGCCGAAGCCGCGCTCAGAGGCGGTCAGAATGGTGCCGTTTTCCTGCGGGATAATCAGCGAGATCACCTGCACACCGTCATCCATCTTGACTCCACGTACACCGCGAGCAGTACGGCCCATCGGGCGTACTTTTTCTTCTTCGAAGCGCATCGACTTACCGGCCGATGTCATCAGCATGATGTCATTGCCGCCATCGGTGATGGCTGCACCAATCAGGGTATCGCCGTCTTCCAGCCCCAGCGCAATCAGGCCGCTGGTACGTGGACGGGAGAATGCCGTCAGTGGTGTTTTCTTCACCGTGCCGTTCGCGGTTGCCATAAAGACATACGGCGACAGGTCATCGACATCAGTACTGTGTTCTGCACTCTGTTCTGCACTATCGTCGCCGTCAGCCGCTTCAACTGCCGCCGCTTCAATATCTTCAGCGCTATCAACCAGGCAACCACCTTTGGAAATGGTCGGCTGTGGCAGAATCGTGGTGATACGCTCACCCTCTGCCAGCGGCAGAATGTTCACAATCGGACGGCCACGGGCGGTACGGCTTGCAGGCGGAATTTCAAACACTTTCAGCCAGTACACTTTGCCACGGTTGCTGAACAGCAAGATGGTATCGTGGGTATTGGCAATCAGCAGATGTTCAACGAAGTCTTCGTCTTTCACTGCGGCTGCCGCTTTACCCTTACCACCACGGCGCTGGGCCTGGTAGTCGGTCAACGGCTGAGTTTTGGCATAACCGGAGTGGGAAATGGTAACCACCATATCCTCTTCGGTGATCAGGTCTGCCACGGTCAGATCCTGACGGCTGGCAACGATCTCGGTACGGCGCTCATCACCGTAGGTTTCCAGGATCACTTCCAGCTCTTCGCGGATCACTTCCATCAGCCGCTCATGAGAACCAAGGATTTTCAGCAGCTCGGCAATTTTCTCCAGCAGCTCCTTGTACTCATTGATCAGCTTCTCGTGCTCCAGCCCGGTCAGGCGGTGCAGTCGCAGATCCAGAATCGCCTGAGCCTGGGTCGGCGACAGACGGTACAACCCATCTACCAGCCCGAAGCAAGCATCCAGCTCATCTGGACGACAGGCGGTTTCACCGGCGCGCTCCAGCATGTCGACCACAGAACCTGGCTGCCACGGTGTCGTCAGCAGGCGTTCTTTGGCTTCACCCGGGGTCGGCGAGGTTTTGATCGCTTCGATCACCGGATCAATGTTGGCCAGCGCAATCGCCAGACCTTCCAGGATATGACCACGCTCACGGGCTTTACGCAGTTCGTACACCGTACGACGCGTGACCACTTCACGGCGATGCAGGATAAAGTTATCCAGCAGGGATTTCAGATCCAGGATGCGTGGCTGCTTATCAACCAGCGCCACCACATTGATACCGAACACGCTTTCCATCTGCGTCTGGGTGAACAGATTGTTCATCACCACTTCCGGCACTTCGCCGCGACGCAATTCGATGGCAATACGCATGCCTTCTTTATCGGATTCATCACGCAGATTGGTGATGCCTTCGATCTTCTTGTCTTTTACCAGCTCAGCAATCTTTTCAATCAGACGCGCTTTATTCAGCTGGTAAGGCAGCTCAGTAACAACAATTGTTGCCTTGTTTTTACTGTCTTCTTCAATGTGGTATTTGGCGCGGACATAAATGCGACCACGGCCCGTACGATACGCCTGCAGAATACCCGCACGGCCATTGATAATACCGCCGGTCGGAAAATCCGGACCCGGGATATATTCCATCAGCTGATCACAATCCAGTTCAGGATTTTCAATCAGCGCCAGACAACCGCGAACGACTTCGGTCAGGTTATGTGGTGGAATATTGGTGGCCATGCCCACGGCGATGCCGGAGGAACCATTGACCAGCAGGTTCGGAATGCGTGTTGGCAGTACGTCCGGCATCTGTTCGCTGCCGTCATAGTTCGGCACGAAATCAACCGTTTCTTTGTCCAGATCCGCCAGCATCTCATGGGAGATCTTATCCATGCGGATCTCGGTGTATCGCATGGCTGCAGCGGAGTCGCCATCAACGGAACCAAAGTTACCCTGGCCATCAATCAGCATGTAGCGCATGGAGAAATCCTGCGCCATCCGGACAATCGTTTCATAAACGGCGCTATCACCATGCGGGTGATACTTACCGATTACATCGCCGACGATACGTGCCGACTTTTTATAGGGTTTGTTCCAGTCAACACCCAGTTCGTCCATGGCAAATAGCACACGGCGGTGTACTGGCTTCAAACCGTCTCGTACATCCGGCAAGGCACGCCCGACAATTACGCTCATTGCGTAGTCGAGGTAGGACTGTTTTAGCTCGTCCTCGATGTTTACCGGCAGAATCTCTTTAGCTAGATCACCCATGCGTATTGGCTACCCCAGGTTCCAGGCATTACGGCGCTAAGCGCCTGAATTTTCAACCGGGGGAGTATACCACACTGGAAAAATAAGCACGCCTCTATGCACATCCCCATGACACGACTATGGAATTAACGGGCAACGCCTCTGGTTCTGTCCTCACCCTGGCGCCAGTGCTAGAATAGCCGCCCCTCAATCTGATTGATGTAGCGCACCATGAGCCAGTCCCAGAGCCAGAATGTCGACCCCAGCGAAATTGCCAAATTTGAAGAACTGGCAAACAAATGGTGGGATCGCAACAGCGAATTTAAACCCCTCCATGATATCAATCCCCTGCGTGTCAGCTTTATCGACCGCATCGGCCAGCTGGCGGGCAAAAAGGTACTGGACGTCGGCTGTGGCGGCGGTATTTTGTCAGAATCCATGGCCCAGCGTGGCGCTGAGGTGTCTGGTATTGATATGGGCGAAGCGCCACTGAAAGTGGCTAAACTGCACGGGCTGGAGAGCGGCGTAAAAGTAAACTATCGCCGCATTACGGTGGAAGAGCTGGCTGAACAGGAAGCCGGCAGTTACGACGTGGTCACCTGCATGGAAATGCTCGAGCACGTACCGGACCCCTCATCCATCGTTCGCGCCTGCGCAAAACTGACAAAACCGGGCGGCAAGCTGTTCTTCTCCACCCTGAACCGCAACCCGAAAAGCTACCTGTTTGCCATTGTCGGCGCGGAAAAGATACTGAAACTGGTGCCCAACGGCACCCATGATTTCGACAAGTTCATCCGCCCCTCCGAGCTGGGTAACTGGATCCGCGAAGCCGGCCTGCGCTCCACCGAGCTGACCGGCCTGGTGTATAACCCGCTGACCAAAACTTACCGCCTGAACCCGCGCGATCTGGATGTGAACTACATGATCGCCACGGAAAAACCGGAGTAACACCCATGGCTGCTGCACTGGATGCTGTGCTGTTTGATCTGGACGGAACCCTGCTCGATACCGCACCGGATTTCCACTGGACCCTTAACGCCCTGCTGGCTGAAGAGGGCCAGCCTGCGATGGACTACGCTACCCTGCGCAGCCATGTATCTGCCGGTGCCCGCGCCATGGTGCAGGCCGGTTTTGAGCTGAACCTGGATGATCCGTCTTTCGACCGTCTGCACCAGCGCATGCTCGCGCTATACGCCAGCCATCTGGCCGTGGACACGGTATTGTTTGACGGCCTCAACAGCACTCTGCAGGCACTGGAAAGCGCGGGTATCGCCTGGGGCATCGTCACCAACAAGCCTGAGCTGTATACCCGCCCGCTGCTTGAAGGGCTGAATCTGACTGAGCGCGCCGCCAGCGTAATCTGCCCGGACCACGTCAACCAGCGCAAGCCGGACCCCGAGTCCCTGTTTATGGCCTGCCGTCAGATCAACGCTCGCCCGCAGCACTGCGTTTACGTCGGTGATCATATCCGTGATATCGAAGCGGGCCGCCGGGCCGGTATGCGCACAGTTGCGGCCGGTTACGGCTATATTGATGCCAGCGACAGCGTTGCCAGCTGGCAGGCAGATCACATCATCACGCACGGCAATGAACTGCTGCCGTTGCTAAACTCACTCTATTCACTGGACTGATAAGGTCGCTTTGCCATGTACGATTATCAAGCCCCCGAACAACTGCTTAAAGACCGTGTAATCCTGGTAACCGGTGCTGGTGACGGTATCGGGCGCGCAGCGGCCAAAGCCTATGCCGCTGCCGGTGCCACCGTGGTGCTGCTGGGCCGCACGCTGGAAAAACTGGAACAGGTCTATGACGAGATCGAAGCCGCCGGGCACCCTCAGCCTGCGCTGGTACCACTGAACCTGGAAAGTGCCTCCGAGCACGACTATCAGGAACTGGCCGCCAAGCTGGAAACGGAATTTGGCCGTCTCGATGGCCTGCTGAACAACGCCAGCATTCTCGGCCTGCGCACCCCGATTGACGGCTATGACGCCTCCACCTGGCAGCAGGTGATGCAGATTAACGTCAACGGCGCTTTTTTGCTGACCCAGGCCATGCTGCCACTGCTGAAAGAGTCCGACGATGCCTCGGTGATCTTCACCTCCTCCGGTGTAGGTCGTAAAGGCCGTGCTTACTGGGGGGCCTACGCGGTGTCCAAGTTCGCCACCGAAGGTCTGATGCAGGTGCTGGCCGATGAAGTCGATGGCATCAGCAATATCCGGGTGAACAGCATTAACCCCGGTGCCACCCGCACCAATATGCGCACCACCGCCTACCCCGGTGAGCCACCAACGACCAATCCGACCCCGGACGACATTATGCCGCTGTACCTGTTCCTGATGGGACCGGGCAGCAAGGGCACTCAGGGCCAGTCGCTCGACGCCCAGTAAGTTCTCCACGCCCAGAACATAAAAACCCGATCACATGGATCGGGTTTTTTGTCGCTGCTGACTGGCAAGTCAGACCGCTGGCTGCCAGCCCTGACTGATCACAATATCCAGTAGTGCTGCCACTCCATCTTCCAGCGGACCACTGTTATCCACCCGAAAGCTGTGCGAAGGCATCGTCTGCACCAGCTGCGCATGACGGGCCAGACGCCGCTCGATCTCCTCCGGTGTTTCCCGACCCCGCTGCACCAGCCTGTCCCGCAGCAGCTCGCTGTTTACATCCACCAGAATCGGTACCAGCTCATCGTAAAGCGTCAGCGCCTGGGGCAGGTATTCACGCGAGCCGTTAACGATCACATTGACACCCTGATCCAGCCAGCTATTAACCTCACTGCCGATAGCGTAGCGATAACTGTGAGAGTCCCACTGCATAGCAAACATATCCAGCTGACTACGCTGAGCAAATTCCGCTTCAGTCAGGTGAATATGATTCTCACCGCCAATGCCTGGCGCGCGGGTAATATAACGGTGCGCCACACAGCAACGGTGCTGCGGTAACAGGCCCGCCCGACAACCGGTTAACAGGCTGTCTTTACCCGAGCCTGAGGCACCTACCAGATAAAACAGTGTTCCACTCATGTTCAGTCCATTTAGATATATATGCATTACCACGCAGAGCGTGGGAACGAGAGTTCACTCGTAGAACAGGCCGCGGCACAATCGCGAGCAAGCTCGCTCCTACAGGGCCTGACGCGACGCGGATACGCATTAAAACACCCGCTTACCCGCACACCAGACCCGCTCCACCAGCGGCAGTGCCGTATCCGGTTTCACTTCCACCAGATCCGCCCGTTTTCCCACCGCCAGCGTGCCACGATCATCCAGCCCGGCCGCCTGAGCCGGATTAGCCGTCACCAGCGCAATCGCCTGTGGCAGGTCGTAGCCATTATCCAGCTGAGCGACCTTAAACGCTGCCTGCAGCAACGACGAGGGATAGTAATCCGAGCTGAGAATATCAAGACAGCCCAGTCGTGCCAGCGCATGAGCCGCCACATTACCGGAGTGAGACCCCCCACGCACCACATTCGGCGCACCCATCAGCACTTTCAAGCCCAGCCGGTGCGAAGCCTGAGCCGCCTCAATGGTGGTCGGAAATTCTGCCACCTTCATATTAAAGCTGGCAGACTCCTCGGCATGGGCCAGGGTGGCATCATCATGACTGGCCAGGGCGATACCCCGCTCATCACAGGCGGCACAGATGGTGCGGCGAAAGCGATCCGCAAATTCAGCACTGTTAGCCTGTTGTTCGACGATAAATACATCCATCTGTTCATCCTTGAGGCTATATTTCCCCTGATAATAGTCACGGTACTTCTGAATATTCTCCGCCGGGAACTGGCGCTGGCCTGGCGCATGGTCCATCACCGACACCAGACCGACGCCCGGCGTATCGATAAAGCGCTCGAAAAAGTCCATCAGCCCAGGAAAGCTGACTTCGCAACGCAGATGCAACAGATGCTGCACCCGATTGCGCCCGGCCTGCTCCGACTCAACAATCGCCGCAACCATGGCCTCCAGCTTTTCGACCCGCGTGCTGTCGCCAATAACATCGCCCAGCGCTACTGAGTCAAACACTGTGGTGATCCCCGCCGCGACCAGCTGGGCATCGTGGGTCATCATTGCCATCTCGGCGGGCCAGTCCACTTTAGGCCTTGGGGTGAAGTACTTCTCCTGGTTATCGGTATGCAGCTCCACCAGCCCCGGCACCAGGTAATGGCCGTTAAGATTTTCCGCCTGTGGATCAGTGCTGATCGTTTCACTGATTTCGGTAATCACACCATTGTTCATCACCAGAGTACCGGTGATCTCCTGGTCAGCCAGTACCAGCCGGGCATTGGTCAGAATCTGTTCGTTTTTCATCGCTGTTCTCTTATCCACTGCGTGCTTTATAAAGCACGGATATCAACCAGTCGGTCAGCAACCGCTTCACGAACATCTTCATCATGGAAGATCCCCACCACAGCAGCACCTCGAACCTTGGCCTCATTAATCAATTGCACCACCACCTGACGGTTCGCCGCATCCAGCGAGGCGGTCGGCTCATCCAGCAGCAGAATCGGGTAATCAACGATAAAACCACGGGCAATATTCACCCGCTGCTGCTCACCGCCAGAGAACGTACTGGGCGACAGGCTCCACAGCCGCTCTGGTACATTCAGCCGGCTAAGCAGGTCTCTGGCTTTGGCTTCACAAACCGCTTCATCTTCACCCAGGTCAAGCAGCGGCTGCATCACCACCTGCAGCGTCGGGATACGTGGAATCACCCGTAGGAACTGCGATACATAGCCCACTGTACGTTCACGCAGCGCCAGAATTCGTCGCGGCAAAGCGGTGGTGATATCCACCACCTGATTACCATCACGCAACACAATGCTGCCACTGCTGACCGCATAGTTGGCATACAGCGCTTTAAGCAGCGTGCTCTTCCCGGCACCGGACTGGCCGTGCAGCACAACGCACTCACCTGCTACCACCTGCAGCTGCACCCCTTCCAGCACGCTGAAACTGGCACCGCCCTGGTTATGCAGAGTGAAAGATTTTTCCACCCCACGTACATCAATCATGATTGTCATTGTTTGTACTCTCATTGCTATGCACCTGGTTGTAGGAGCCAGCTTGCTGGCGATCAGCTGGATCACGAGCAAGCTCGCTCCTGTTCCATCTCCAGGCAACCAGGTACAGCGGACATCAATTCTGCAAAATGGAGGAAACCAGCAACTGGGTATACGGATGCTGCGGATCATCCAGCACCTGGTCGGTCAGGCCGCTTTCCACCACTTCGCCCCGGCGCATCACCATCAGCCGGTGGGCCAGCAGGCGGGCCACAGCCAGATCATGGGTGACGATAATCACCGACAGTCCCAGCTGAGCCACCAGGGTACGCAGCAGATCCAGCAGTCGCGCCTGTACCGACACATCCAGCCCGCCGGTGGGCTCATCCATAAAGATCAGCCGGGGGTGGGTCACCAGGTTACGGGCGATCTGCAGCCGCTGCTGCATCCCGCCGGAGAACTGTGCCGGTTTGTCATCAATCCGGTTGCTGTCAATCTCCACGGCCTGCAGCCACTGCTCAGCGCGAGCGCGGATATCGCCGTAATGCCGCTCACCGATGGCCATCAGCCGCTCGCCAATATTGGCCCCGGCACTGACATTCATTCGCAGACCATCCGCCGCATGCTGATGCACAATGCCCCACTCGGAGCGCATTAACTGGCGGCGCAGCGACTCCTCTCCGGCATACAGATCCAGCTCTCCGAACTGTTCGCTGCGATAGATCACTTTGCCCGCGTCCGGTGCCAGCCGGGCCGACAGACTGTTGAGCAGAGTCGACTTCCCGGAGCCCGACTCGCCCACAATGCCCAGTACTTCGCCCGGATAAAGATCAAAGCTGACATCGCCGCAGCCTTTACCCGGCGCATAAAACTTGCTCAGTTGCTGCACACTCAGCAGCGGCTCAATATCCTGCCATGGCGTCTGTGCCGTGTTACTCATAACGCCACCTCTTCAGTCGTCGCTGCGGACTGTTCTGCCAGTCGCTCACGGCAGTAATCCGTATCGGAACAGACAAACATCTTGCTGCCCGCATCATCGGTAATCACCTCATCGAGGAAGCTGTGGTCGCTGCCGCAGATTTCACAGCTGCCCTCCCACTGCTGCACCTCGAACGGGTGGTCATCAAAGTCGAGACTTTTCACCTCGGTATACGGCGGCACCGCGTAGATGCGCTTCTCAAACCCGGCACCAAACAGCTGCAATGCAGGCATACGGTCCATTTTCGGGTTATCAAATTTCGGGATCGGCGAGGGGCACATCATGTAACGCCCATTCACCATCACCGGGTAGTCATAACTGGTGGCGATATGGCCAAAGCGCGCCACATCTTCATACAGCTTGACCTGCATCGCGCCGTACTCACGCAGGGCGTGCATCTTGCGAGTTTCTGAATCACGCGGTTCGATAAAGCGCAGCGGCTCCGGCACCGGCACCTGGTAGATCAGGATCTGGCCGTTTTTCAGCGGCCGTTCCGGGATTCGGTGGCGGGTCTGGATCAGCGTGGCATCAGCGGTTTTCTCGGTGGTTTCCACCCCCGCCGTGCGAGCAAAGAAGCGCCGGATGCTGATCGCATTGGTGGTGTCATCCGCGCCCTGATCAATCACTTTCAATCGGTCATCGGTACCAATCACCGAGGCGGTCACCTGCATACCGCCGGTGCCCCAGCCATGGGGCAATGGCATCTCACGGCCACCAAAAGGCACCTGATAGCCAGGAATGGCCACCGCTTTGAGAATAGCGCGGCGGATCATCCGTTTAGTCTGTTCATCCAGATAAGCAAAGTTATAACCGTCAGCCTGACTCATACCTCAGCCTCCTCTGTTTGTCCGTCACGCTCGGCAGTTTCACGTCGCAGTCGGCGGATCATCTCCAGCTCGGACTGGAAATCGACGTAGTGCGGTAACTTCAGGTGGGAGACAAAACCGTTAGCCGACACGCAATCAGTGTGGGACAGCACAAACTCCTGATCCTGAGTCGGATAGTTCACCGCCTCCCCCAGCTCTTCCGCGCGCAGCGCCCGCTCCATCAGTGCCACCGTCATCGCCTTACGCTCGTTGTAGCCAAAGCTGACCCCGTAGCCGCGGGTAAACTGCGCTGGCTCGGTTTTACTGCCATGAAACTGATTCACCATTTCGCATTCAGTCAGGGCGATATCAGCCACCACAATCGGAAAACCCAGCTCTTCAGGCACCAGCTCCACCGCCACCCGACCACTGCGGATCTCACCGGCAAACGGGTGACTGTCGCCATAGCCGCGCATGGAGGCATAACTGAGCGACAGCAGAAACCCCTCGTCGCCCCGCACCAGATTCTGCAACCGCACCGCCCGTTCCGCCGGGTAATCCACCGGTTCACGAGTAATATCGCGGGGCCGCGCATCGGCTTTCGGGCTTGGTTCAATCAAGCCCTCTTTATTCAGCAGTTCCAGCACCCGTGGGCAGGGCTCCAGTGGCCGATCATCGGTTTCCAGCTCAGTGGGCTGCTCCCCTTCGGCCAGCAGTTTAAAATCCAGCAGCCGATGGGTGTAATCGTAAGTTGCCCCCAGGGTCTGGCCGCCGGGCAGATCTTTAAATGTGCCGGAGATGCGCCGTTCAATCTGCATCGCTTCCGTATCCAGCGGCTCGCTGTAGCCAAATCGGGGCAGCGTGGTGCGATAAGCCCGCAACAGAAAGATCGCCTCCACCGCATCGCCACTGGCCTGTTTCAGTGCCAGCGCCGCCAGTTCCGGGTCATATACCGAGCCTTCGGTCATCACCCGGTCCACCGCCAGTGGCAGCTGGTTCTGAATCTGCGCCACGCTCAGCTCGGTCACTTTACGATCACCACGACGACGTTCTGCCAGCAGGGCATGGGCATTATCGATGGCCCGCTCACCACCTTTGACTGCTACATACATGGCTCAGGCCTCCTTTTCCGTGATAGTGATCTGGGTAGAACGCGGCAGCGCCATCAGCTGATCAGCACAGCTGAAGAAGCAGTCAATACCGCTGGGAAAGCGGTGACGACTGTCGATAAGCTCCGCCTGCAGCGGCTCACTCAGCCCACAAACACGCACACTGCGCGTCGTTTCAATACCCGGCCCAGACAGGGTCCAGCAGGGTTCACCAGACAGCCCCGGTACCTGCACAATCAGGCTGGTACTGGTGGCCGGGTACTCAGCACTGCCAAAACTGAAACCCTGCAGGCTGTTCAGTTCAGCGGCATTACAGAAGGCAAAATCTGCTTCGTCGGCATGCTCTACCAGTCGGGTCTGACAGTGGAACATCAGGTTGCTGATCAGCGACGGCTGTGCCGCCAGAGACGGGCTAAGCCAGACCGTACAATCGGCATCAAACAGGCTTAGTGCCAGCGCCCAGCTGGCGACGTTCAGCCCGTCGGGCTGTTGCGATGTTGCGGTAACCGTTTCAATCCGGCCCGGCTCACTGGTGACCGTCAGCAACTGACGAAACAGCTGTTGCGACTGCTGCACCGGGTCATCAAACCCGCCAATCAGTAATCCGGCATCGACGGTATGCAGGCCTTTCGTTAATGCAGTCATTCATCCTCCCCCCGCACCATGGTGAAGAACTGCACCTGGGTGGCACGGGTTTTCGCCTCGCGCTCGACACAGTTTTTCTGATGCTCAGCGGCCAGCGGCGCAATCAGTTCAGCCTGTAAACGATCATGCTGTGTCGCTTCCTGCAGCAAGGCATCGGCCAGGGCGGCGGTCAGCGCGTGCTGCTTATCACGCCCGGCAATGTAGGCAACACCCAGGGTGCCACCGGCCAGCCGCAGCGCACAGCGGGTCAGGGTCATTTCACCCATGTTGAAAGGGCTGCCACTGCCTCCCACCCGGCCACGTATCATGGTCAGGCCGATCTCTGGCTGGCGAATAAACTGATACTCCGGCTGTAACGCCAGTGCCTGCCAGCGGGCCTCAAGCTGGCTGGCATCAGCACGGGCCAGCACCGCCATCCACTGCTGGCGCGGCGTGTTGGCAACCTGTTCGGTTGACGCACTCATCATCAATACCTGTGGTCTGTCTGAATTCGATGGGCGCAGTATGGGAAGCTTTGCGGCAGGAAAAAACGGAGGATATATTGCCAAATGGCCGAGAAATTCTATGGGTTAGCCGAGAACGACTGATAACGGGCGATAGCTGAATAGCATCGTCTGATCAGGGGGCGGGAAAACTTTATCTCCCTGCAGCTGACATGGAACTGTCATTGAAGGGTGCTAATGCGGTTTGAGAGCGGCCTGGTAACGGGCTGATTAATAAGACGGGGGTAGAAAAGCAGGCCGCGTACGGCCCGCTGGTACAGATTTACTCAGCCTTTTCCAGCTGTTTGAAATCCTTCATATAACCCAGATAAGCGATTGCATCTTCAATGTCCTGATCACTCAGATCAGGCAGGCCCGTCATCCGGCTGCGGGCACGGAAGCTGTCCGGGTCACGGATAAACTTCTTCAGATACTCCACTTCACGGTATTCAGTGATGTTCATCGGAATATTCAACTCCGGCCCGATAACACCCCCGGTGAGGTTAATAGAATGACAGGCCAGGCAAGCGCCTTTAAAGAGTTTAAAGCCGCGTTGCACCGTTTCAGATGCCGTTTCCGCTGGCGTCAGATGGGCATACTTGTCTTTGTTGAGAGAGACATCAATGCCCACCACCTGATGCGGCCATGGGAACACGCCATAGGTCTCTTTTTCTGGCCAGACCAGGTAAAACGGCGCGGGATCAGCGATTTTTTTCCCTTCAACAATCGGGTCAAAATCCCCTTCCGCACCAGGCTGGCGATAGCTGATTACCGCATTTGGGTATTTTGTCAGGACATCAATGTCCATCACGGCTCGATAGCCATCAGCACACACAATAGTCAGCTCACTGACCTGGTTAATATCCACATTACTAAGTTTGAGAATATCCCGAAGCTTAAATCCTTCGAAGTTTTTTTCTGAATGGTACGCTTCGTCGTAAACAGAAAACTGCTGTTTAGGCAATTTTTCCAGTAACTCTCCCAGCTTTAAGGTGGTTTTATGCTCCCCCTGAACAACATTCAATGGCTCATCCAGGCTATAAGCCCATGTATTTGAAAACGCCAATAATGACAGTGAAAGTACGGCAACTGCTTGTTTCAACGTGGTATTCCTTATGCGCTGATGAGTGAACGATTCTTGGATTTTTTATACATACACAAAAAACAGCACATATAGCTATCATATAAAAAAATTAAAATCAAACACTCAATCAACAACATTGGAAGCGAACGCTACATACCCGCTAACCCGGCTCCGATAGCTGCAGCCTTCTGCGTACCCGGCTCAGGGCAACCGGCGTTACACCGATGTAAGAAGCGATAAACTGCAACGGAATACGTGGCAGTAAGTGTGGATACTGATCGATAAATTGCAGATAACGCTGTTCTGCACTGAGCTGGACAAAACTGCTCTCACGCTCTTCCTTGCCAATAAAAAGCGTTTCCAGCAAAGCACAATAACTCTCCAGAAAACCCGGCTGGCTTTTCATTCGACTAAAAAACTCAGCCCAGTTAAATACCAGACAAATAACCGGTTCCAGCACTTCAATCGTAAACAGTGCCGGGGTCTGCCCCACCATCGCTCGGGTCGAGCCCGCCAGTGACGGTGCCTGCGCAAAGCTCTGGGTGAATGATTTCCCCGCTGGCGAAACACTGACGTAACGCACCAGCCCGGTAGTAAGGAAGTATAACTGCGGCGCAGCAATGCCCTGCTCAATCAAATGCTCGCCTTTGTTGTAGTAACGCAGCTGAGCTTTAACACCCAGGCTGGCAAAACTGTCAGCCGTAAACCCACCTCCTAACTGGCGGAAATAATCGATGAACATCTGCTCTGCCTGACACTGATTCACGGTACGCCTCCAGCGTCATACGTTAATGATCAAGTAATCAGGCACAGTGCCAGAGCGTTGCGTACAAAGCCAGACTGAGAAATGACGGCAAGCCAGCCCAGAGTAACAGGGTCAAATTCAGCACCAGCGGAACGGCCACCGCTGGGCTTTCAGGCAGAAAAACGCTGATAGAGGTACTGCGCAACCGCCAGATCCACATCCAGCTCGAACGTTTCATTCAGGATCGCGTGCAATGCGCCAGCATCAGCCACCTTTTCAACCTGGCTTTGCCCTTCAGCCAGCCGATGCAATTCGGCGTTACGTAACGACAGCGTGTGGTCATCATATTTGCGACACACCACCAGGTTATTCACAAAAGCGGCATCGGGATACTTGTGTGAGAAAAAATGACTGGTCAGGCAATCTGCCTCGCTATAGCGGCCCAGATCAAAACGATACAGGGTGAAAAACGCCCCGTCCTTGAGAATCTGAAAGTCAAAACCCCCATCCTCAGTTTGCATAATCCGATAGCAATTATCGCCCTGCTCCTGCACCAGACAGGGCACCAGTTTCAGTGGAAAACGGGCACCAAAATGACCAAAACCCGTATCCACAATATACCGCTGAGTTCCATCCCCTTCAGGCAGGCTCACCAGGCTAATCCGGTGTGTGCGGGGCCGGTCCTCTTCGGTGTTGTACAGCACCCGGGCCAGCAGAATACGCGCTTCTATTCCCAGACTGCGCAACACCTCAAATGTCAGCCGGTTATGCTCAAAGCAATACCCCCCCCGGTTCTGACGAACGATCTTGTTCAACAGGAACCCAGGCTCCAGTGGCATCTCCTGTTGCAGCAGCGCCGCCAGGTTATTGAAGGTGAAGCGGGTCACATGACGTTGTTGTAACTGACGCACTAGCGCCAGCGACGGCGTACGGTCACTGATATCCAGTCGGTTCAGGTATTCATCGCAAATCTGTTCGGGGCTCATCGGGCGACTCCTGGGTTTCAATGCGGCCAGAATAAACGCCTGCGACCGTACGGTAATTAACCCAGGTTAAGTGGTAACAGAGGAAGCGTTTGAGAAGCCGCTGGCAACCCGGAACCGGGCCGCCAGCGTATAACACAGGCAGATTTACGCCAGCCTGCGCTCGGCCGCAGTATTCAGCATCGTCAGTCGGCGCGTCAGCCAGTTAAGCAGCACACCATAAAGCGGAATAAACAGCGCCAGACTGATCAGCAGTTTGAAGCCGTAATCAACCAGCGCGATCTCTGTCCAGTTGGCTGCCATAAAGGCATCCGGGCTCTGATAAAAGGCAATGCCGAAAAACGCCAGCGTATCCAGACCATTACCCAGAATCGTCGAGGCCGCAGGGGCGACCCACCACTGGCGGGTCTGGCGCAGGCGGTTAAACACATGCACATCCAGGATCTGGCCCAGCATGTAGGCCATAAAACTGGCGATGGCGATCCGCGCCACAAACAGATTAAACGTTGCCAGCCCTTCCATGCCCTGCCAGCTGCCTTCAAAAAACAGCACCGATAAAGCATAAGAGATCAGCAGCGCAGGCATCATCACCCGCAGCACAATCTGTCGCGCCAGCCGGGCACCATAAATGCGTACGGTCAGATCGGTCGCCAGAAAAATAAACGGGAACGTGAATGCCCCCCAGGTGGTATGAAAACCAGCCAGGGTAAACGGAATCTGTACCAGATAATTACTGGAGCAAATCACCAGCAAGTGAAACAGCACCAGAAAAGACAGCGCCTTGCGCTGTTGCGCAGAGGAAAATTGCGTCATGAAACACCTTTTTTAGGATGGGGTGAGGGAACCCAGACAGTATTTTTGAAGCGCCCTGCCACCGCGCTTCACTCATTACCAGCGGCCCGAAAACCGTGGACGGGCATTATACCGTTGCTTGCCTCACTGTGAATCAACAATTTCTTAACAGAGCTCTGCTAATACTGAACCTTCATTCAGCCCAGAGCAGATCACCCCAGCCCATGAAAGCCAGCCGAAAACCCCTGCCGCCTCTTAACGCACTCAAAGCCTTTGAGGCCGCCGCCCGCCTGCGCAGCCTGACCCGCGCCGCGGAGGAGTTACATGTCACCCAGGGCGCGGTCAGCCAGCAGGTCAAACTGCTGGAGCAATATCTGGACACCCAGCTTTTCTATCGTAAACCCCGCAAGCTGGAACTGACCGATGCCGCTCGCGCTTATCTGCCAGTGCTGACAGACTCCTTTAATAACCTGCTGGCCAGCACCAACGAACTGTTCGGCAACGACCAGCGCGCCCTGCTCACCATCAAATGCGGCACCAGTTTTATCCACCGCTGGCTGATGCCCCGCCTGAATAACTTCTACCAGCAACACCCTGAGTTTCGCATCCGCCTGATGTCTGCCGTCTGGCCCTCTCAGGATGAAGTGGAAGAGGCCGATCTGGAGATATCTAACGGTTTTGGCAACTGGGCTGGCATGCAGGTGGAACGACTGACCCGCGAACACTGGCAGGTGGTCGCCAGCCCGGCGTTTATCCAGCGCAACCTGATCCCAGAGGACCCACAGAAACTGCTGGCACTGCCGCTGATCAGCACCATTGGCGACCGGGAAAACTGGCAGGTCTGGTTCCGCAAACAGGGGGTGATGAACGTGATGCCCGAACCTGTTCTGGAAAGCGACACCAGCACCATGGCCATCGACGCTGCCTGCAATGGTTGCGGATTACTACTGACCCGCTCGTTCCATTTACGCCCGGCACTGGCCAGCGGCCAGCTGGTGCAGGCGCACCCTTTTACGCTGACCTCCAGTGGGGCCCATTACCTGGTACTACCTAACAAGCCCCCATCAGCCAAAGTGACCGCCTTTCGCCACTGGCTCAAAGACCAGCTGACGGATCACCAGGATTATGCGGGATCGATTCAAGAACTCGAGATAATATAACTAAAAACTAGTAACTGATATTCGCAAAATATGCCCGGGTCAACCATAGTAAAAGTAAGTCAGCCCCCCTATTGCTGACATGTCCGATTCAGGGCGGCCCTCAAGGCTGCCCTGTTTTTTTACTCGGCGTTTATACCCTTGGTCTGCATGTGTAAATAAAACCTTCATCTATACTGCAAACGCTGGCTCAGTAATGCGTCGACACTCACGCTACCCAGCAGACCTTCCAGCCAAGCTTATTGTATAAAGACCAGGACTAAGGAGCGGCCCATGGCAGACGCCAACCAACTGAGCATTCTGCTGGTAACCGATAATAAGGATTACACGGAATCGCTGGGGAAACTGATCAACAGCCACTACCCCAAATACACTGTCGCCCGTACCGAAGCAGAAGTGCTTAACCTGCTGGAAAAGAAGCCGGTTGATCTGATGATTCTGGGGTTTGAAACCGTGCAGCAAAACGAAGTGTTCTACCTGCACCTGCTCAGAGCCAACCGCAGCATCGACCAGTGCATCTCTTACATTATGTTACTGGCGATCAAACAGGATGTGCAGACAGCCTTCGATAGCTGTATCAAAAACATATTCAACGACTACTTTCTGGCCTGCCCACTCTACGATCTTAATTACATGCTGATTCGCCTGCGTGAAATAGAGCGGCTGTTGTATTACCGCCAGCAGAGCGGCTTCGGCAACCTGCCACTGGATGAAGTCGAAGCGTATCTGGAACAGATGCTGACCTCTGGCGAACGGCTGGGCCAGCTGACCGATGAAACCGAGCAGCGATTACAGCAAACCCTGCATGACGCCATGAACCATATACGCCAGCAGCTGGAGCAGCAGGGCACCGACCCTGGCACACTAAAACAGATCAGCCTGCAGGCCCAGATCAGTAACACCAGCCAGCTGGTAAACAACCCCCAGGCGTATGAGTCGCAACAGCTGATCAGCAATATGGTCGAGCAAACCCGCCAGCAACAGGAGAAACTGGGCCAGGCCAGCCGTGGCCGCAGCAATAGCCCGGAGGATGTTAACGCTCATCTGACAGATAAAGCCTCACTGAGCGAGCAACTGGCCAGCGAGGGTAAACAGGCGCGAATGGACCAGATCAGTCAGCAGACGCCCTGCCCGGAACACGGTGTGATGATTATCGAAGATGAAATGAAGCAACTGAGCAGCATCAACGAAGTGCTGGCCCGGATCGGCATCATCACCTATCCAGTACAGACCGGCACCGAAGCGCTGAAAAAAATGGCCGACTGGAAACCGGCTATCGCCCTGGTAGACCTCACCCTGCCGGATACCAGCGCGTTGCATGTTATTTCCCGCATCCGCAATCACCCGGCACTGGAGCACACCCGGATTATCGCCATGGCCAACCAGAACGAACGCGATATCGTACTGGAAGCCGCCAAAGCGGGCATTAAACAGGTGGTACTCAAGCCTGTGGATAAAAAATTACTGGTCCAGCGTATTCAGAACAACCTGGAGGCGGTTAAACAGCAAGCATCTGCCTGACCCGGCGCCTCATTCAAAACGTATAAAAAAACCCCGAAGGCGCTAACCTTCGGGGTTTTTATTCAAGCGTTAATCAGCTCAGCTGATTATTCCCACTCAATCGTCGCAGGCGGCTTGGAGCTGACATCGTAGGTCACACGAGAGACATGTGGAATCTCGTTGATGATACGGCCAGAGACGGTTTCCAGCAGCTCGTACGGCAGGTGTGCCCAGCGTGCGGTCATAAAGTCGATGGTCTCAACGGCACGCAGTGCAATCACGTACTCGTAACGACGGCCATCGCCAACCACACCAACGGATTTAACCGGCAGGAATACGGCGAAAGACTGGCTGGTTTTATGGTACCAGTCAGCTTTGTGCAGCTCTTCCAGGAAGATCGCGTCCGCTTCACGCAGGATATCCGCATACTCTTTCTTCACTTCGCCCAGGATACGCACACCCAGACCCGGACCCGGGAATGGATGACGGTAAACCATATCGTATGGCAGACCCAGTTCCAGACCGATCTTGCGCACTTCGTCTTTGAACAGCTCGCGCAGTGGTTCGCACAGTTCCATCGCCATATCATCCGGCAGGCCACCCACATTGTGGTGTGATTTGATCACATGGGCCTTGCCAGTTTTAGACGCCGCAGACTCGATGACATCCGGGTAGATGGTGCCCTGCGCGAGGAATTTAACATCCTGCAGCTTGGTCGCTTCTTCATCAAACACTTCAATAAAGGTGTTGCCGATGATTTTACGCTTGGCTTCAGGGTCGCTTTCACCCAGCAGACGGCCCAGGAACAGATCTTCAGACGCAGAACGGATTACACGTACGCCCATGTTCTTAGCGAACATGTCCATTACCTGATCACCTTCGTTCTTACGCAGCAGGCCGTTATCCACAAACACACAGGTCAGCTTGTCGCCGATCGCTTTGTGCAGCAGGGCTGCCACAACTGAAGAGTCAACACCGCCGGACAGACCCAGCAGGACTTTGTTATCCCCAACCTGAGCGCGTACTTTGGCGATCTGGTCGGCAATAATGTTAGCCGGGTTCCACAGTGCTTCAGTCTCACAGATATCCACAACAAAGCGCTGCAAAATGCGGCCGCCCTGTTTAGTGTGGGTAACTTCCGGGTGGAACTGAACGCCGAAGAAGTTTTTCTCCGGGTTGCAGATCGCCGCAATCGGCGCAGACTCGGTGGAGGCAATCACACTGAAGCCTTCCGGCAGTTCAGTTACCTTGTCACCGTGGCTCATCCACACATCCAGCATCAGCGAGCCATTGTTGGCCAGCTGATCTTCGATGCCTTCCAGCAGCTTGCTGGCAGAATCTGCCAGACGTACTTTGGCGTAGCCGAATTCGCGCAGATCAGATGTTTCCACCTTACCGCCCATCTGCTCTGCCATTGTCTGCATGCCGTAGCAGATACCCAGAACCGGCACACCCAGCTCAAAAACAGCCTGTGGTGCACGCGGCGAGTCCAGCTCAGTAACAGACTCAGGGCCACCGGCCAGGATAATACCTTTAGGGTTGTACTCGCGGAGTTCCGCTTCGTCCATATCCCAGGCACGGACTTCACAGTAAACACCGATCTCACGTACGCGACGTGCAATCAGCTGAGTGTACTGAGAACCAAAATCCATAATCAGGATTTTCTGAGCGTGAATATCTTGTGTCATGTTCAGTGTCTCCACCGTCTCTGCAGTCCCTGTGGAATCTGCAAAAAAAAAACGGGGCGGTTAAATCACCACCCCATTCTTCAAATGTTTATTCTGTGCTTAGCCAAGGCGATAGTTCGGCGCTTCTTTAGTGATGCTCACATCATGCACATGGCTTTCTTTCATGCCGGCATTGGTGATTTTCACAAACTTCGGCTCGTTACGCATGGTCTCGATATCACCGCTACCGGTGTACCCCATGGACGCACGCAGACCGCCAACCAGCTGGTGTACTACACCACCCATTGGGCCTTTACAGGCCACACGGCCTTCGATGCCTTCAGGTACCAGTTTCTCAACGCCTTTAGAGGCATCCTGGAAGTAACGGTCAGACGAACCGCTGCTCTGCGCCATCGCGCCCAGAGAACCCATACCACGGTAGGCTTTATAAGCACGGCCCTGGAACAGTTCAACTTCACCCGGTGCTTCGTCAGTACCGGCCAGCATAGAACCGATCATGATCGCAGACGCGCCCGCCGCAACGGCTTTGGCCACATCACCGGAGAACCGGACACCGCCATCAGCGATCACCGGAACACCGCGTGCTTTCATCGCTTCAGCAACGTTGGCAACGGCACTGATCTGTGGCACACCGATACCTGCAACGATACGGGTGGTACAGATGGAGCCTGGGCCGATGCCCACTTTAACGCCATCAGCGCCCGCATCTGCCAGCGCAATCGCGGCATCAGCCGTAGCGATGTTGCCACCGATCACCTGCACCTGAGGGAAAGTTTTCTTCACCCAGGCAACACGGTCGATAACACCTTTAGAGTGGCCATGAGCAGTATCAACAATCACCACGTCAACACCGGCATTTACCAGCGCCGTCACACGGTCTGCTGTTTCTGCGCCCGTACCCACCGCTGCGCCAACAATCAGACGACCACGGTCATCTTTAGCGGCGTTCGGGTGAGACTGCGCTTTGCTCATGTCCTTAACGGTCATCATGCCGCGCAGTTTGAAGTCAGCACCAACAACCAGGATCTTCTCGATACGGTGCTTGCGCAGCAGGTTACGTACAACTTCGGTGTCCGCACCTTCTTCAACGGTTACCAGACGCTCTTTGGGCGTCATGATAGAGGCCACAGTCGCGTCCAGTTTCTTCTCGAAACGTGCATCACGGCTGGTCACAATACCCACCAGCTCGCCGTTATCAATAACAGGGAAGCCAGAGAAACCCATCGCTGCAGACAGCTGGTTCAGTTCACCAACCGTCATATCAGAGGTGCAGGTTACCGGGTCACTTACGACACCGGCTTCATACTGTTTAACACGACGAACTTCTTCCGCCTGCTGTTCCAGGGTGAGGTTCTTGTGGATGATACCGATGCCACCTTCCTGCGCCATGGCAATCGCCAGGCGGGACTCGGTTACAGTGTCCATCGCCGCGGAGACCAGCGGAATGTTTAGCTCAATCCCCTTGGTCAGACGCGTTTTCAGTGACACGTCTTTCGGCAGGACCTCAGAGTAGCCCGGGACCAACAGTACATCGTCAAAAGTGAGCGCTTCCTCAACGATTCGCAACATTCTCAGCCAACCTGTAATTTAAAAAGGTGTAAAAAATTTAAGCGCGCAATTCTACAGCATCCCGTCCCCAGTCTCAATCTGACAGCCGGGTAAATCGCGCGAAATACCTGGGGAAAATAACCGGATCCTGTAACAATTCTGTTACCTGGCGCTGCGACAGGAAGCCCCAAAAATGACACTTCACCGCCCCTGCCCCAAAGCAGAGGACCAGGGTAAGATGTTGGCCATGTATCAAGACAGCTATTCACCTCAGCCCGCCTCCCGGCATGCCCTCAGCGTCAGCGACCTGAACCGTCAGGCCCGTAATCTGCTGGAGCGTTCGTTCCTGACCATTGAAGTGCAGGGCGAACTGTCCAACTTCGTCCGCCCCAGCTCCGGTCACTGGTACTTCACCTTAAAAGATAGCAAAGCCCAGGTGCGCTGCGCGATGTTTAAAAATCGCAGCATGGGCCTGCGCTATTTGCCAAAGAATGGCGATCAGGTGGTGGTGCGCGCCAAAGTCAGCCTCTATGAAGGCCGTGGCGACTATCAGCTGATCTGCGAGCACATGGCCGAAAGCGGCACCGGCCAGTTACAGCAGGCGTTCGAGCAGCTCAAATACCAGCTGCAGCAGGAGGGCCTGTTTGACCCGGCCCATAAACAGCCACTGCCCGAGTATGCCCGCCACATAGGCGTGGTCACCTCGCCCACTGGCGCTGCCGTGCACGATATTCTAACCGTACTCAAACGCCGCTTTCCCGGCCTGCCCGTCACCCTTTACCCCACAGCGGTACAGGGCGATGACGCCGCCGCCCAGATCTGCCGCGCCATCGACCAGGCCAACCGCCACGGCGTAGCCGATGTACTGATTGTGGGCCGGGGCGGCGGCTCACTGGAAGATCTGTGGCCGTTTAACGAAGAGTCCGTCGCCCGCGCCATCTTCAACAGCCAGCTGCCGATCGTCAGCGCCGTAGGCCATGAAGTCGATGTTTCCATTGCCGACTTCGTCGCCGACCTGCGCGCTGCCACCCCTTCCGCTGCCGCTGAACTGCTCAGCCCTGACCAGGCTGCCCTGCGCGCCCGGCTCTACCAGCTGCAGACTCGACTGCAACGGCAGATGAACCTGCGTATCGCCCAGGGCCGCCACCAGGTCGGAGCACTTCGCGCCCGGCTGCGTCATCCTGGCGACAAACTGCGTGAACGCGCCCAGCGGCTGGATGAACTGGAGCTACGGCTTAAACAGGCCATCAACCGCAAGCTCAACAGCTACCATCTGCAACTGGATGTGCTGGATAAACGCCTCGCGCTCAGCGCGCCGCAAAAACAGATTGATCGCCAGCGCGCCCTGATCGAGAACCTGCACCACCGCCTGCAGCGCCAGATGCAAAACCGCCTGCAAACCGGCCGCCTGCGGCTGGCCGCTGCCGCCGGTAAACTCAACACCGTCAGCCCGCTGGCCACCCTGGAACGCGGTTACGCCATTGTTCAGCAACCCGATGGCACCGTAGTGCGCAACGCCAGCGAGTTGCAGCCCGGTGCCGACATTATCACCCGCCTGCACCGTGGCCGCATTCGCAGCACCGTGACTGAAACTCTGAAGGATATAGAGCCATGAAAAATCTGTTTATCACCGGCCTGATCACCACCGCCATGGGCCTCTACAGCCTCAGCGCCCAGGCACTCACACTACCAGAAGAAGCCCGCGTACCCGGCGGTATCGCGCTGGTGCCACTCACCGGCCTGAGCGCGGCCAAACAACCCGCTGGCTGGTACAAAGGCAACCGGGTAATGATTCTCTCCACCAAAAACACCCCGCTGGCCGACAAAGCCCACTGGGTTGCGGTGGCCGGTATTCCGCTGAAAGCCAACGTCAAAAAACAGCAACACCTGCGCGCCAACGCCACCTCGTATTACTTTGATATTGATGACAAGGAATACCGCGCCCAGTACCTGACAGTAAAAAACAAACGCCACGTCAATCCAGACCCGAAAGATATCGCCCGCTGGAAACGTGAAAAGATCGAGATGGTGGCCGCCTTTAAACACTGGAGCAACCCGACCCAGCCGGTCACTCAGTTTGTACTGCCCGCCAAAGGCCCGTTCAGCAGCCCGTTCGGCTTAAAGCGCTTTTTTAACAAACAGCCGCGCAACCCGCACAGCGGGCTGGACATCGCCGCCCCCAAAGGCGCACCGATCACCGCCCCGGCCCCGGGCACCGTGGTCGCCGTAAACAACTACTTTTTTAACGGCAACACCGTCATCCTCGACCACGGCAACGGCCTCACCAGCCTCTACTGCCACATGAGCCAGACCGATGTAAAGCTCGGCGACACACTCAAACTGGGCGACAGCATCGGCAAAGTCGGCAAAACCGGCCGCGTCACCGGCCCCCACCTGCACTGGACCGTCAGCCTGAATAACACCCGGGTTGATCCGCTGCTGTTTGTAGAAGGCAAGTAATCCAAAGTACAGAGCTTCTCCCTCCCTGTGGGACCGGTGTCCCACCGGGAAGCTCTGCTCTAAAACCCTCAGCCCGCCCGCCAACACAGGCCCCTGAGCCACTACCCACCAGAAAAGCGCAACTCTGCCCACAGCAACATGCCAGACCCTTTTTTATTCACCCCACAACCACCCACCAAAAATCAACAACTTAACGACCTACGAAAAAAAAGGGTCAACCCTGGCTTTTACCGTTAACCCCTTTTATCGTAAGGAAAAAGCCGATAATCTCTCTAGTTCACTGCCGCACAGGCAGCTTAGAAACGGCATCATCTGCCCCTGGTGTCGCGTCCTCTTGTTCACTGCCGCACAGGCAGCTTAGAAAGCGCGGCGGACAGTGCCGGGCTGGCGTACTGGGCTCACTGCCGCACAGGCAGCTTAGAAAGTCTGCATCATTATCCCGCGTCATCTGGAACGGCTCACTGCCGCACAGGCAGCTTAGAAAAGCACACCCTGATTATGATGCGTTCCGGCGGTGCTCACTGCCGCACAGGCAGCTTAGAAAAGCAGCCGCCAGCGGCCACAGCGCTGCTGGATGCTCACTGCCGCACAGGCAGCTTATCAGTGATAATGCAGCCCTCCTGTCAGGAGGGCTGCATTATTTTCTAAATAATCGGGGCTTTCGATCTCTGTGGGAAATCAGGTGAATAAAAGGCCGTGTGGCGTTGTTACCAGGGCTTCATCCAGGCCGGGCCGTGCTGACACACAGACCACCTGCAACAGGCCGACAAAGTGCCAACACTTCGTTTGCCCTATGCCTGTCATTCAGGACTGGTAACGGAACTGACCAACCACCCCCTGCAGATCACCCGCCAGCCCTGCCAGACCGTGGCTGGACTCTTCTACTTCACGGGCACTCTGTTGGCTGTTGTCACCCAGTTCCCGCAACCGGGTAACCGTGCCGTTCACTTCCATCGCCACAGAACTTTGCTCGGTCGCGCTGGCCGCGATATGCGCGTTCATCTGCTGAATGGTGTCGATAGCGGCAACCACCTGATCCAGGGTGTCACACATCACCTGTGATTTACTGACGGAGTTGTCGGCCAGTTGCTGGTTTTCACCCATTGCCTGGACCGCCTGTTCGGAAGACTGCTGCAGTTCATCAATAATGTGCTGAATTTCCCGGGTTGATTCCTGGCTACGAATAGCCAGCGTGCGGACTTCATCGGCAACAACAGCAAAGCCACGGCCCTGATCACCGGCACGCGCCGCTTCAATAGCAGCATTCAACGCCAGCAGATTGGTCTGTTCAGACACTGCCTGAATCACACTCAGCATCGTATTGATGCGGCCACTGGCTTCATGCACCCGGCTAACCACGCCACTGGCCATACCGGTTTTTTCTGCCAGCGTCTGCATGGTATCGACGGCTTCGCGAGCCAGGCCGATCCCTTCGTGGGAGTGAGAATGCGCAGCGGTTGCGGAATCAGCAGCCTGCTGTGCATCGCGACTGACTTCTGCCACGCTATCGCCCATCTGTGCCATGGCAGATACCACGGTGGCAACTTCCTGGTTCTGTACTTTCTGGTCATTCATCCCGGAGCGGGCAACACCATCCAGCTGCGTGGACGCTGCTGCAACTTTCGAACTGGAATCCACTACCTGCTGGATCAGCTGCTGGAAGCGGTCCAGCATCCCGTTGAAGATCTGTCCGGTCTGCGCCAGCTCATCATCGCCCTGTACAGTCACCCGCTGCGTCAAATCCGAGGTCTGGCGGATACTGGCCATGGTCTGGCGCAAGCGGTCCAGCCGCGACATACAGCCGCGAATGAGCAAGCCGTTCATCACACCCAGTGCAACGACAAAGGCAACCACAATAAACACCACGTAACTGAGGATATGCGCATCGGTGATCGCTGCCTCCATCGCGGCAGTGTTACGTTCGATGGACGTGCTCAACATCTGTTGCAGGTTACGGAAGCTGCCTCGGGCACTATTAGCAATGGGCGATGCTTCACGTTTATAGGCTTGCCAGGCGGCGGCGCGGGCATCAGCGCTGGCGTGCTCTGGCTGCAGGTTCAGCATACGGCTGCGGCCATCTTCCAGGAAACGCAGGGAATCCCGCATAGAGCTGCTTACTGCCTGCTGCAATGGCTGACTGTCGCCAGGCATCTGCGCAATGGCCTGTTTGAGCGCATCAAAATGCCCCTGGATATCCCCGATGCGGCTATCCAGTTTACGGTAATTTTTATCAAAATTATCACCCAGCATAATACTGCGCGTAAGGCGGGAGCTGTAATTAAGATCCCGGTTAATCATCAGTGTGTATTTTTCTGCAACAACGGATGTCGTTCTGAATGACTCAAAACGCGACACTAACTGGTCCAGCTGAAAAGCAACCACGACTGCCAGTACAATTGTCGCCATAACAGATGTAACTGATATAATTGTCAAACGGGTTTTAAGGCTCATCGTGCTATTACCTATCCTTTATAAACCGCACTAAAAGTACGTACTTCATTAAAAGTCAGGCTGGCTGAGCATCAAGCTGCCAAATACGGCAAAAAAACATGCAGTTTCATGACAGATGCCGGAAGTTTCCCCACCTGACCGCAACCTGTTATGGGGTAACAGCGACGACTCAGGAAAGAAAAAGCTCGGCATACAGCAGCCAATCTCGTTAACAGGGCGGCCATTATAGGTAATTTTTTGTTAATTCAAAGTACTAACAATTACAATCAATGAATTTTTAACAACACTCAGAATAACAGGGACAATAAGCAGATAAATTTAGAAACCCCTGCAGCCGTAACAGCAGACTTTGGTGTGAAATATCACCTGTTGCTAATAAGCCTTTTAATTAAAGCCGTTCTCCGCGCTTAGAAATGATTATTTAAATAGCAGCAATCTGATAGTTTCGGGGGCCGCCGGGTTCCATTGAAAGAGACCAGAGAGGCGCGGAAGATATTCAGTAATGACTGTATCGACTGGCTCGCCCATATGCGTGATGCCACCGGTTATTGTATCCGCTGTGGTTAGCTGAAAATTGATGACTGCAGCCTGATGAACCATTTCAGCCCCCTGCCATTGTTGTTATTAGCCAGGCAACAGGCCTGCCGTGGCCCGTTCTGTTTTACCTGGTATCGCCTGTTATCACTGAGTCCACAGGTCAGAAATTCTGATCATTAAGATCAGAACCCTCCGTTATTTTTCCACTGCACGATTCCCTATAGTGGAGCCATCGAACAGCAGCACTGATGTTATCCAGGGTCGACACCCATAACCTGATTAACCGCCTGGTGAACACCGATAACAGTCTGCTGGACGCCAGTACCAGGAATCTCACAACTGGCATATTAAGGAGGCAGCCATGATTTCACTTCGTCGCAGCAACAGTCGTGGCCATGCGCGCCACGGCTGGCTGGACAGCCGTCACAGTTTCTCATTTGCTAATTATTACGATCCTCGTTTTATGGGGGTCTCGGCACTGCGGGTAATCAATGATGACTGGGTAAAACCCGGCTATGGCTTTGATACCCATCCCCACCGGGATATGGAAATTATCAGTTATGTGCTGGCAGGCCAGATCGAACACAAGGACACCATGGGATTTCACACCGTACTGTCAGCCGGGGATGTGCAGGTGATGAGTGCAGGCACGGGGATCCTGCACAGTGAGTACAATCCCTCGAATGAGGAAGATCTGAATTTTCTGCAGATCTGGATCCAGCCGGACCGGACCGGTGTAACCCCTCGCTATCAACAGATGAATATTGCTGACCATCAGGGCCTCAGCCTGATTGCATCGGCCGATGGCCGCGAAGGTTCGCTGCTTATTCAGCAGGATGCCAGCCTGTACAGCGTCCGGCTGGACCAGCCGCAGCAGCTGGCGCTGCAACCTGACCGCCGTTATTACCTGCATCTGATCAGCGGCACATTGAGCGCCAATGAGGTGCAACTCAGCGCCGGTGATGCAATCAGCCTGAGCGCTGAGTCAGTACTCCAGCTGACCGACTGCCAGCAGGCTGACGCACTGCTGTTCGACCTGCCCTGAACCTTTACCGACAGGAGATTTACGATGGGACTTTTAGTGGATGGCCGCTGGTCGGACCAGTGGTATGACACCGCCACCAGCAAAGGTAGCTTTGTGCGTAGCGAAGCCCAGTTTCGCAACTGGGTAACCCCGGATGGCAGCGCAGGCTCCACAGGCCAGGCGGGCTTTAAGGCTGAATCAGGCCGTTATCACCTCTATGTTTCCCTGGCCTGCCCCTGGGCACACCGCACGCTTATTTTCCGGGTACTCAAGGGGCTGGAGGATATGATCAGCGTTTCGGTGGTTAACCCGCTGATGGCAGAGCACGGCTGGACCTTCAATACCGAGGACGATGGCAGTACCGGCGACCCCATTCACCAGGCGGATTACCTTTACCAGGTTTACCTGCAGGCCGCCCCCCATTACAGCGGCCGGGTTACGGTGCCAATCCTCTGGGACAAACAGCTGAACACGATTGTCAGCAACGAGTCAGCCGATATTATTCGCATGCTGAACAGCGCCTTTGATGGCCTGGGTGCCCGGCCCGGCGATTATTACCCGGCGGCCCTGCGTAGCGCGATCGATGAGCTGAACCAGCCGATCTACGACAACATCAATAACGGTGTGTATAAGGCCGGATTTGCAACCACCCAGCAGGCCTACGAGCAGGCGGTTTACCCGCTGTTCGAGCAGCTGGACCAGCTGGAGCAACGCTTATCCAGCCGCCGTTACCTGCTCGGCGAGCAGGTCACCGAAGCCGACTGGCGGCTGTTTACCACGCTGATCCGGTTTGATCCGGTGTACCACGGTCACTTCAAGTGCAACCTGCGCCAGATTGAGAACTACCCCAATCTGGCAGGCTGGATGCGTGAGCTATACCAGTGGCCCGGCATTGCGGAGACGGTCAATATGCGCCATATAAAAGAGCACTACTATCGCAGCCACAACACAATCAACCCCACCGGCGTGGTACCAGCGGGGCCGGATATTGATCTGATGCGGGCGCATAACCGGGGCGGATAAGGGCCAGCCTCGCGAGCGGTAACCGGCACTCAGTCCAGCACAATCGGAATCAGTGCATGTCGAGCGGCCGCTTCACGCAGGCGGCCGTCCTGTTTAACGGTCGCTACAAAGGTATTCACCCGTGCCAGCCATTGCGGCTGATCTTTGGCAACGGCATAGGCGTATTCAAACTTTGCCCCACTCTCATCCTGTGGGGTTAACAGTTTGGCCCAGTCATACTGTTTCAGCATTTTCTGGCCGTAGGGGTAATCAGTAATAAACACATCAGCCCGGCCAGAGCGCACCTCAATTTCCCGCTCGTAGGGTTTATTCACCACGCTAAGTTCAGCCTGTTTGAGCTGTTTTCTCATCTCAGCTTCCATGTAAGTGCCGCGCTGTACGCAAATCACATTGCCAGGCCTGTCCATTAATTCCCAGCTGCTGATGTAAGTATTGGTTTTAGTGGTCAGGCCATACATGCCGCTGGCCAGGTAAGGCTGACTAAAATCAATGCGCTGTTTTCGAGCGGCGGTACGACCAATACCAAACATGCCGATATCACAGGCGTTACTTTCGATATCATCCATAAAACGGCCGAAATTGGTCGGGATATAGCGCGGCTTAACGCCCAGATCACTGGCAAATTCTGCTGCCAGATCAATATCGATTCCCTGCAACTTATTGTTTTTCTGGTTGCGATACGAGATCGCGAAATACTCAGGCCAGATACAGACCCGCAGCTCGCCTGACTGTTTTATGGTGTCCAGCCGACTGGGGCTGTTATCCGCAAACGCACCGGCACTGACAGCCAACAAGCCTGATATTACTGCGGTGTTTAACAGTGCCTGGACAGGCTTGCGAGAGGTAACACTCATCACTAATAATTCCTTTGAGTGGGCGTTAAAATAAAATTGTATACTGGCTGTTCTTATAAAGTAACCTTGTTGTGATGGGCGTAAAACCGTTGAAAACCGACGTGATGGAAGACAATCTGCTGAGTAAAAAGGTAGTACGCGGCTTTTTACAGCCCCACTGGGCCATCTCCATGTTCACCCTGCTGGTCGGCATAGCCTGCTTTGTTCTGATGCTATTCGTGCTCGATAACGGCGAGCAACGTGCCGTCCGTGAACAGCAAGAAAAAGCGCAGTTACTGGCCCACTCGATGGAAAACACGGTTATTCGTAGTTTTCAGGATGTACTTGGTCGGCTCAATAGCATCCAGGAAGCCCTGACGCTGAATCCGGGGCTCCTGACCCCCGACAACCCCGATTTAACCGTTGTACTGCAAACCCTGTTAACTCTGACACCCAGCCTGCGTGAAGTGGTCGTGCACGATGGTAACGGTAACTGGCAGGCTTCATCACGGCGACGACAGCCGAATAATCTGGCGCTCGCAGCGCAGTGTAATATCACGCTGAGGGAGCGTATCAACCTGGATTACCTGATCGGTGAACAGCAAGCCGGGCGTTTTCTGGGCAGTACTCAGCCCGCAGGTAGACAACAGCATATCCCGCTGTGTGTGACGGTACGCAATGTACAGAGCAAGATTATTGCCACCGTTACCGGGGTGTTAAATCCAGATTTTATCCATGAACTGTTTCGCCCGGCACTGGAGCTTAACCCGGTGACGCTGGGGCTTTATCAGTATAACGGCCAGCCTCTTGTCCTGAGTGCCGGAGAAAACCATCCGCCCAGCCCGAAATTTTCGCTGGAGGAGCTATTCACCTCCTACCTTCCCGCAGCAGAGTATGGCGTGTTTCAGCAATCATGGCCCGCTCTGCAGCCAGGCAACCCAGCGCACGCGGTCATCACCAGCTACCGTTCTACTTCACCGCTGCCGCTGGTTGTCGTTGTGCATCTTGACCTGGCCAGAGGGCTCCAGGCCTGGTATCAGGAGGCGGATCTGCTGTTCTGGATTTTTATTGCCCTGATCGGTGCGGTGATATTGGGCGGTACCGTACTGGTGGTTTCGCTAAGGCGAAAGCTGCGGATGGAGAGCCGTATACAACTACTGACGACGGCGATCAGCAGTACCGCCAATGCGATTTTTATTACCGATCAGTCCGGCCGTATTGAGTGGGTGAATTCGGCCTTTGAAAAACTGACTGGCTGGCCGTTCGATCAGGCTCAGGGCAAGACTCCCCGGATTCTGAACTCCGGTGAACATAATCAGCAGTTTTTCCAGCAGCTCTGGCAGTACATTCTGGGGGGCAACGTATGGCGCGGTCAGATCACCAATAAAACCCGTGACAGCATCAGCATGATTATCAACCAGACCATCACGCCTATTCGGGGTCAGTACGGCGAGATCACACATTTTGTTGCCGTCCATGAGGATGTCACCGCCAGAACCGAAGCCGAGCAACAGGCGCGCTTTCTGGCTGACCATGACACCCTCACCCAGCTGCCAAACCGGCGATCCTTTGTGCACAGCCTGAATCAGGCACTGGAGCAGATCACCGATCAGGGCCTGATGGTGCTGTTTATTGATCTGGATAACTTTAAAACCATTAACGATACCCTGGGCCACCAGGCAGGCGACAGTGTGTTATGTATTGCAGCCGAAAGGATGGGCCGATTACTCCCCGAAACAGCACTGCTGGCCCGGCTGGGAGGGGATGAATTTGCGGTACTGGCCCTGGAGCTGACCGATACCCGGGCCGCCCAGACTCTGGTTGAGTCACTTCTGCAGGCTATGGCGCAGCCGATCAAACTAACCGAAAGCACCTTCAGCTTATCCATCAGTGTCGGTATTACCTTTGCCGAGTCAGCCTCGGAAGATCTCACCCGCCTGCTGCGTCAGGCCGACCTGGCGATGTATAAATCTAAACAGGATGGTCGTAATACTTTCAGCTTTTTCGATGAACAGATGGATTATGTGATGCATCGGCATGTCGAGCTGGAACAGAACATGCGTAAGGCGTTAAGTCACGACGGCGGCTTCAGCCTTTGCTTTCAACCGGTGATCGATGCCGCCACGCTGCAACCGGCGTCGGTAGAAGTATTGATGCGCTGGCAAAATCGCCATGGTGAGTGGATATCCCCGGCTGAATTTATTCCGGTTGCCGAAGATACCGGGCTGATTCTGGAGCTGGGCCGCTGGCAACTACAGGCCTTGTTCAGCCAGCTGGCCAGCTGGAAAAACAAAGGACTGCACAATCTCAGGATCAGCATCAACATCTCTGCGGTACAGCTGACCCGGGAAAATATCGCTGAGCAGCTGATCAACCGGATGTTCGAAGCAGGACTACAGGCCAGTGCGCTGGTAGTAGAGGTGACGGAAACCACTCTGATGACAGATAACGCACAGATGCGCCAGAACCTGGAGTATTTCCATGACTACGGGGTGGATCTGTCGATTGATGATTTTGGCACCGGCTATTCATCGCTGCGCTATATCAGCGAGCTGTACGCCCGAGTGATCAAAATCGACCGCTCTTTTGTCATCGGCATTGGCAACAAACGCAGCGATGAAGAGATTATTCTGGCCACCATCGCACTGGCCAAAAATCTTGATATGAAGATCGTCGCCGAGGGCGTTGAAACCGCCGAGCAGCTGGCGTTTTTACGCAAAGCCGGGGCAGACTATATTCAGGGCTATTACTTTGCCAAGCCGATGTTTGAGCCAGAGTTGATAAAGTATATCCACCAGCCGGAGCATGTCTGACTCAACGCCAGCGCAGCTGCATCACCCTACTTTCTCGCGTAACTGTGACGGCATCAGCCAGCCCATTAACTCGTTGCTGGTGCTGGGTGGGTGACCCCCACATCGCGCTGATTACATTACTCAGTACGAAGAGCCGCACTGCATAACCGGGCCCTCCGGCAATGGCAGTTATGCTGGACAGTCTTCTTCTGCTCGATACAATTGCTAAAAACTCCTATTATTTCCCGGCAAAAAGGAAGCGCCGTAGTCTGAATTAGCCAGGCTGCCTGTACCTGCCTTGCAGGTTAACAGGGAGTCGTAATTGAAATGTCAGTGTATAAGGACGACCGATGAGCAATGCGAAAATTGTGCTTGAGCAGTTAGGAAATGGCATTAAGCTGCTGATGTTTAACCGACCAGAAGCGCTAAATACGCTGAACACCGAAACCTTTGAAGCACTGGAACAACAGGTAGACAAGCTGACAATAGACCCCTCTTTGCGGGTGCTGCTGATCACCGGCGCAGGCAATAAAGCCTTTGTTGCAGGAGGCGATTTGAGTGCCATGCAAAACCTGTCACCGGAGCAAGCCGTCGAATTTTCTGCCCTTGGGCAGCGCATTTTTCGCAAATTAGAACAATTGCCCTGCCCGGTGATTGCACTGGTAAACGGGTTTGCACTGGGGGGCGGCTGTGAACTCGCACTGGCGTGTGATTTTATTTTGGCCAGTGATAATGCCTGCTTTGGCCAACCTGAAGTCAAACTGGGAATTACTGCCGGTGCGGGCGGCTCTCAGCGGCTGCCCCGCCGTATTGGTCAAGGTATGGCGATGGAAATGTTACTGACCGGCCGGATGGTACTGGCTGATGAAGCGCGCACCATTGGATTAGTCAACCATGTATTCCCACAGGCAGAATTACGCACCAAGGGGATAGAGATGGCGCAGAAGATCAGTCGCTTGAGCCCTAATGCCGTTCGGCAGACCAAACAGCTGGTACATCAGGGCCAGCAGCTGGATATTGAAAGTGCCTGCCTGCTGGAACGTCAGGCATTTGGCCTTTGCTTCGCCAATCCGGATCAACGTGAAGGAATGCAAGCATTTTTGGAGAGCCGTTCAGCTCGTTTTAGTCTGGCATCCTGAAACCAGCAAGACTTTCCTTTCACACCGTAGATTCGCCATAATACGCTCGCCAGGCGACAGCCTGGCGGGCAATATAATCACAGCTACCAGCACTCGCTTACGATCAAGGCAGGTGTTGCTGACAAAAATATCCACCTCCCCCTTGAAAGCACTTCAGCCAACCCCATATCCCTGTCATGCGCTTACTAAGACGTGGCCTGTACACGGCGCGCTCCCTTACTACGGATACGTATCAATGTCTGAAGAAATCAAGTTTGACTCCATCGAGCTGCGTGCCAGCTACGGTATCGGCCGCCAGATGGGCGACCAGCTGGCGCAGAATGCGTTTGAAGGTCTGAATGTAAACGCAATCGCAGCGGGCATCGGTGATTCACTGACCGGCGCTGAAATGCGTGTACCGGTTGAGCAGATCCAGGAAGCCTTCGGCGAGATCAACAAGATTCTGCAGGCGCGTCAGGAAGAACTGGCGAAAGAAGCCGCGGCTGAAGGTACCAGCTACCTGGAAGAGAACGCCAAGCGCGATGAAATCACTGTGCTGGAATCCGGCCTGCAGTACGAAGTCGTTGAAGCGGGCGAAGAAGGCGACAAGCCAGAAGCGTCTTCCAAGGTACGTGTGCACTACCACGGCACGTTCATCGATGGCAGCAAGTTCGACAGCTCTGTTGATCGTGGCGAGCCCGCTGAATTCCCTGTTGGCGGCGTAATCGCTGGCTGGACTGAAGCCCTGCAGCTGATGACCAAAGGCGCTAAATGGAAACTGCACATCCCTTACGACCTGGCGTACGGCGCACAGGGTTCTCCGGGTGGCATCCCTCCATACGCGACGCTGGTGTTTGATGTTGAGCTGATCGACATCCTGTAAGCGTTTCATTGCGTGACAGAAGCGGTAAACTGCACAGCAGTTTACCGCTTTTTTGTGGCTGACATTCAGCCCGTTCCCGACCCATCGTTATTTCAGATATCAGGATATCCGTGTGAATCTTTTTCATCAGATCTACGGCGCGGGCGAGCCGCTGCTGATTCTTCATGGCCTGTTTGGCACCTATGAGAACTGGGGTAGTCAGATCAAAGGGCTGGCTGAGCATTTTCAGGTGATCGCGGTTGATCTGCGTAACCATGGCCGCTCGCCCCACAGTGAGACATTTGATTACCCGAGCATGGCAGCCGATGTGTTGACGCTGATGGATAGCCTGGGGCTGGATAGCGCCCATATCCTTGGCCATTCCATGGGCGGGAAAGTGGCAATGCAGATCGCGCTGAATGCGCCGCAACGGCTGCGCAAACTGGTGGTGGTTGATATTGCTCCGGTACATTATGAGCATCACCACCATGGTGTGTTCGACGGCCTGTTTAATATCGAACTGGCGGGGCTGAAATCCCGTGGCGCTGCCGAACAGCAGCTGGCCGAGTATGTCCACGAACCTTCAGTACGAGCATTCCTGCTGAAAAACCTCTACCGCACGGAGGCTAAACAGTTTGCCTGGCGGATGAACCTGGCGGTGCTGCACAGCCAGTATGAGCAGATCAGCAAAGCGCCTGAGGGCAACCCATTTACGGGCCAGACATTGTTTATTAAAGGCGCTAACTCGGATTACCTGATTGCTGCTTACCGAGACCCGGTGGTCAGCCTGTTTCCTGGTGCCAGCTATAAGGTGATTGAGGGGGCTGGCCACTGGCCCCATGCTGAAAAACCTGAGCTGTTCAGCCAGATAGTGCAGGGGTTTTTACTGGCCTAAGCACAGTCATTTCCATGCTTAGCGCAATAAAAAACCGGGGCTCTGCAGCCCCGGTTTTTTATGACAGCCCATACCTTAACGGCATCAGACCATATTGTTGATCACCACCCCTTCCGGGAACACCTTGCTGAAAGCACCGGTTTCAACAATGCGCTTGTCCATGGTGGACTGAGCTTCGGTCTGCTGGGCCAGTGAGCGGGTCATTTCAGGCTCATCACTGTCAGCGGCTTTGGACTCAGGCGAACGATTGGCATCAGGGCCATTCTCTTTCGCAGCTTCAGACAAGGTGCCTTCAGCCGGTTCATCAGTGTTCGCTTCGTCAGCTTTTTTCTGTGTTTCGGCTCGTTCAGCTTCTTTGAGCTGCGACAGTTCAGCTACGGCTTCATTCATCATAATACTGGCCTGAGCGGCCACTTTACGGTCCTGACTTGAAGGCTCTGCCGGAGCATTCGCAGCAGCCATCACTGTCTGCATTTTTGCAATGGTAGCCTGCGGATCACCAGACATTGCCCCGGTATCGATACTGACTTCACCACCCGCCGCATACATGCGACCATCCGGACCACGCTGGTATTCATAGCTAGCACCTCCGGTTAATGAGCCACCTGCTGATGAGTGTGCTGCCTCGTGGGCACGAACTTCGCTGTCGCGAGCTGCCAGCTGGCTCACCAGCTGAGTCTCTTCCGGCGTCAGCTCCCCTGAACTGGCCTGCACCTGCTCAGTACCCGGTTTGGCCTCCTCTGCAGCGCGAGCCTGAGTGGCATCTTTCGCTGCGCCTGGCTGGCCGTCAGTTTTTTCGACTTTCTCGCCACGCGTAACAGCATCCACCGCACGATCAGCAGCCTTGCCCGCATCCACCGAACGGATGGTGACGGTATCACCCACGCTGCCGGGTACATCCTTTTTCAGGCCCTCATTCTGAGTATCAACCGCCCCAGCCGAACCGCGCTGATCATGGTTAACATAGCTAGAGGAGATAGAAGATGAGATATCCATAAAAGTCACCTGTGTCCGCGGGCTGAGTCTTAGCCACTGTCCGTTCAGTTACAATTTCTGTCAATACAGCGCGTTTGGTATCTGGTAAGTCTAACTCAGCCTGGTCATTCGTTCACTTTTTAATCACTCAAACTTCAGCCCAAGATGACCAAGATTCAAGTACTGGGCGATATTGTCAGGGGTTGGCGACGCCAGATGTGGCACTTCACCCAGCAATGGCGCACGGAAAAAGCCTGTCAGGGTGTCCAGGTTCTCTTGATAAGAATTCATCTGCGGATCGATCCGGTTCGCCACCCAGCCCGCCATTTTCAGGCCATCACGGGCAATCGCTTCAGCGGTCAGCAGCGCATGGTTAATACAGCCCAGCTTCATCCCCACCACCAGAATCACCGGGCAGTTCAGCTGTTTCGGTAGCGCTGACAGCATTTCTCGCGGGTTCAGCGGCACTCGCCAGCCACCCGCCCCTTCGATCAGCGCCAGATCTGCGGGCTGCATCAGCGCACCACGACAGAACGCTGCCAGCCGGTCCGCCGACAACTGTCGGCCTGCTTTAACCGCGGCAATGTGCGGCGCGATGGGCGGTTCAAAGGCAACCGGGTTAACCTGGTCGTAACTCAGGCTGACGGAAGCCGTCTGTTGTAGCAACAGTGCATCACTGTTACGCAGGCCGTCTTCAGTCTGTTCGCAGCCCGCTGCCACCGGCTTCAGGCCCAGAGTGCGCAGGCCCCGCTGGTTGGCTGCCGCCAGCAGGCCCGCGGTCACCACGGTTTTGCCAGCATCGGTATCCGTGCCCGCGATAAAAAACGTATGTCTGGCCATTATGACTCCTTACGCAAGTGCAGGTAGTAAACCTGATAAGTGGCGGGCAGTTGCCCCCGAGGGTCTCGAAATGGTTCATAGGCCGCTTTCAGGGCTGCGATACGCTGGCGACCGGTCAGCCCGGTGGGCTGACCCTGATTCATATTGTGCGCGCCCAGGTGTTTTAACTCATAGGTCAGTTCACGTAGCTGTGGATAACAGAGTACCTGGTAATCCGTAGCTGCAGCACAGAGCTGCAAGCCACTGTCCGTGATATCCACAGTCAGTTGCTCCAGCGGCAGAAAACGGTTCACATGGGTATCATTATCCACCGCCGCCCAGGCATCGCGCAGCTCATACAGTGTATCTGGCCCCAGGGTGGCGATAAAGGCCTCACCCCCAGGCGCCAGACTACGCTGGACTTCAGCAAACAGCCGCTCTGGCCGTTCGCACCACTGCACTGCCAGGCTGGAAAACAGCCGGTCGATGCTATTGTCTGCCAGCGGTAACTGCTCGGCATCGCCACACAGCCAGTGACAGTTATCCACCGGGCGGTTGGTACGGGCGTAGGCCAGCATTCCCTGAGCGATATCCAGACAATACAGCGAGGCGTGTGGATAAGTTTTGCGCAACTGGTCGGCAAAGTAGCCAGTGCCGGAGCCCAGATCGAGCAGCCGCTGCGGGCGGTCCGCTGGCAATCGTGACAGCAGCTGATGACCAATATCACGCTGCAGCTGCGCCACGCTGTCGTAACTGGCCGCACAACGGCTGAACGACTCTGCCACCCGGCGCTTGCTGATCACCCCTTCACTCGGACTCATACCGCAGCCTCGGTGAAAGCGTGTAAGTCCGCAATAAAAGCATCCTGATCCGACAAAAATGGCAGGTGGCCAGCACCCTGGTAAACCCGGCTCTGCTGCTGCGGCTGTAATGCCAGTGTTGCCTGTACTGCAGCCTGGGGCACCAGCGAGTCCTGCTCACCCCACAACGTCAGTAACGGGCAACGCAGCTGGGCCAGTAACGCCCGCTGGTCCTGTGCCAGCAGTGCCAGGGTGTCGGCCAGCGCGGCAGGCTCAGCGATGTTCAGCAGCGCTTTGAGCTGTCGCAGAATCTCCCGCGCGGCCGTGCCGCCCTGGGTCTGCAGCATGATAAAACGACTGAGGGTTTTTGCAGGCTGGCTGGCCAGCAGCTGCTGGAAGCCGGTGAAGGTTGCTTCACTCATGGCAGCAGACCAGTCGGCACGCTGGACAAAACAGGGGTTGCTGGCCACCGTGGTCAGGCTCAACACCCGTTCCGGGGCCTGCACCGCCGCAGCCGCGGCGATATTGCCCCCCAGCGACCAGCCCAGCCAGTGGGCCTGTTCCGGTGCAGCAGCCAGCAGGCTGGCCGCCAGTGCGCTGGCACTGCACTCACCCGCCACAGCGGCTGAGCGGCCAAGGCCGGGCAGGTCAAACAGGGTCAGTGAATAGTGCTGTGACAGCGGCGCCAGCAAAGGCTGCCAGACCTCGGCATTCATGCCCCAGCCGTGCAGCAGTACCAGCTCCGGCTTGCCTGGCTGGGCAAGACGCTGTTGATAAAGACTCATGATCAGATTCCGAGTGAAGAGGTAGCGCTGTCCAGCGCGGTCAGCAGGCGATCGACTTGCTGTTCAGTGTGGCGGGCGCTGAGGGTAACGCGCAATCGAGCACTGCCTGCCGGTACGGTGGGCGGGCGGATTGCGCCGATAAAAATACCCTGTTGTTCCAGTGCGGCGCTGATCGCCATCGCTTTATCCGCTTCACCCACCATAATCGGCTGGATTGGCGTGGGTGAGTCCATCAGCTCCAGCCCCAGCTGCTCACACCCCGCCCGGAACTTTGCAATCAGGCTGTTCAGCTTATCCCGCCGCCAGTTCTCGCGTTGCAGCAGTTTCAGACTGGCCAGGGTCGCCGCCGCCACGGCAGGCGGCATACTGGTGGTGTAGATGTAGGTGCGGGCGTACTGGATCAGGGTTTCAATAAGCGTCTCAGAGCCTGCAACAAACGCCCCGGCGGTACCGAACCCCTTACCCAGCGTCCCCACCAGCACCTGTACATCATCGACACCCAGCCCCAGCTGTTCAACACAGCCACCGCCAGTCTGTCCCAGGCAGCCAAAACCATGAGCATCATCCACCATCACCCAGGCATCATGGCGACGGGCGGTAGCACACAGGGCAGGCAGATCAGCCACATCGCCGTCCATACTGAAGACACCATCGGTGACCACCAGCTTGCGCCGGGCCTGGGTTTTCGCCAGCCGTTTAGCCAGGCTGTCGGGGTCGTTATGCAGATAGCGCTGGAACCGCGCCCCGCTGAGCAGTCCGGCATCCAGCAGGGAGGCATGGTTGAGCCGGTCCTGGAAAATGGCATCCTGCTTATCCAGCAAGGCATTAACCGCACCAATGTTGGCCATATAGCCGGTGGAAAACAGCAGTACCCGTTCGCGCCCGGTAAATTCAGCCAGCGCCTCTTCCAGCTGGTGATGGGGCCGACTGTGGCCGTTCACCAGATGGGATGCGCCACCGCCGACACCGTAAGTGTCGGCGGCCGTTTTCAGTGCGTTAACCAGATCCGGATGGCTGGCCAGCCCCAGATAGTCGTTGGAGCAGAAGGCCAGATAATCTTTGCCATCAACCCGCACTTCTGGCGACTGTGCCGTTTCCAGCGTCCGGCGCACGCGATACAGTGCGTCCGCTTTACGCTGTTGCAGGGCATCACCTAGCTCAGCAAAGGACATGGTTCAGCTGGCCGTAGCATCAGTGAAGAAGCCAGCGTCTTTTTCAGCCTGGATGTTATGCAGAATCGCCTGTTCATGGGCTTCATCAGACACATCTTCATGCTGCTCGGAGTTGATCGACAGTTTACGGAACAACTGCCGGTCAGAATCAGCTTCCGGGTTTTCAGTAGTCAGCAGCTTTTCACCGTAGAAGATGGAGTTGGCACCGGCCATAAAGCACAGGGCCTGCATCTGCTCGTTCATATTGGTGCGACCTGCCGACAGGCGTACAGAGGAGGCGGGCATCATGATACGAGCCACAGCGATGCTACGAATAAAGTCGAATGGCTCCAGGTCATCCACATTTTCCAGCGGCGTACCTTCCACCTTAACCAGCATGTTCATCGGTACCGACTCTGGATGCTCAGCCATGTTGGCCAGCGTCATCAGCAGGCCAATACGGTCACGCTCATCTTCACCCATGCCCATGATGCCGCCACAGCAGACTTTCATGCCCGCTTCACGCACATTGGACAGGGTATCCAGCCGTTCCTGATAGGTACGGGTGGTGATGATGCTGCCGTAAAATTCCGGTGAGGTATCCAGGTTATGGTTGTAGTAATCCAGCCCGGCGTCTGCCAGATCTTTCGCCTGGTCCTGCTCCAGGGTACCCAGCGTCATGCAGGCTTCCATCCCCATCTCTTTCACGCCCTGGATCATCTCCAGCACGTAAGGCATGTCTTTGGCACGGGGTGATTTCCACGCAGCGCCCATGCAGAAGCGGGTCGCGCCTTTGGCTTTGGCTTCAGCGGCTTCTTTGAGCACCGCTTTCACCTTCATCAACCGTTCGGTATCCAGATCGGTGTTGTAGCGTGAACTCTGTGGGCAGTATTTGCAGTCTTCCGGGCAGGCACCGGTTTTAATGGAACACAGGGTGCTGACCTGCACCTGATTCGGCTTGTGGTACTGACGGTGAATCTGCTGCGCCTCAAACATCAGGTCCATAAACGGCATCTGGAACAACTCACGTGCTTCAGCTTCAGTCCAGTTATTACGAATCGGTGCTTTCTCTGACACTTGCATCTCACCCTCACCCTTCTAAGATGGCTGCGCGGACAAAGCGCCCGCAATAGCCACCCATCATAAAAGGACAGACGGAACTGTCAACCAATGCCAAAACCCAAAGGCAACTACTGCCTGTTTAATAAACAGTGCTTGTTGTGTCAGCTACACCCGGCACAGCCTTATCTCTGCCAGGCCTGCTACAACGATCTGCCCTGGCTTGGTCAGCGCTGCCCGTGCTGCGCCCTGCCCCGCGCGCTGGATAGCCTTCACCCCTGCGGCCATTGCCAGAAAGACCCACCCCGCTGGCAGCAGGTTCAGGCCGCCTGTCACTATGATTTTCCCGTAAATGAGCTGATCAGCCGAGCAAAGTACCAACAGCAGCTACACTTTATACCGTTACTGGCAGAGTTATTGCTTGACGCGATCCCTCCTGATCAGCGTCAGGTTGATCTGATTATTCCGGTCCCGATGGATCGGCAAAAGCTGCGTACGCGCAGAGTCAACCACGCATTACTGCTAGCGAAGCAACTGGGCAAAGCACTGGCTATTCCCGTCGCTGATCATCACCTGCACAAGGTGCGATATACCGGTCAGCAAAAGGATCTGTCCCGCCGTCAGCGGCAACAGAACCTCAAAGGCAGCTTTGCTGTAGAGGGCGACTTACCTGCCCGCGTCGCTGTAGTAGATGATGTGATGACCACGGGCGCTACCCTGGCAGAAATAACCGGACTTTTATTGCAACATCAGGTAAAAGAAGTGGTTGGCTGGGTGGTCGCACGTACCGATGCATAAGGCATATTCTCAGAACAACACGCACGCAATAGCTGTAAATTAAGGATCGACTTTATGTTATTGAGCCGACTTGGCGAACTTGCCGGAGGACTTGGACTGTTCCTCCTGGGCATGCACCTGATGACCTCTGGCCTGCGCACCGCCGCAGGCCCCACTCTGAAAAAAATACTCAACGCCGCCACTGAATCTCGCCTGCGAGGCCTGGCCTCCGGGACGCTGATCACTGCGCTGGTGCAATCATCCACCGCCGTAACCGTTGCCACCATTGGCTTCGTCAACGCCGGGCTACTCAGTCTGGGACAGTCGATCGCGGTGATCTATGGCTGCAACATCGGCACCACCATGACCGGCTGGCTGGTCGCCATGATCGGTTTCAAAATAAAGATCGGCGTACTGGCCCTGCCCATGATCGCCGTTGGAATGATTGGCAAGATGCTCGGCGGCGATCGCCGTATGGGCAATCTGGGCTTCGCACTGGCAGGCTTCGGGCTGTTCTTTCTCGGCCTGGGCTATCTGAAAGATGGCTTTGCCGGGCTGGAAAGCAGCCTGCCTCTGGACCAGCTCGGTAACGGCGTACCGGCATTACTGCTGTTTGTACTGGCCGGTTTTGTCCTCACCTTCCTGCTGCAATCCTCATCCGCGGCCATGGCAATTACTCTGTCACTGGCCGCCTCCGGTGCAGTATCGCTACTGGGTGCGGGCGCACTGGTGATCGGTGCCAACATGGGGACTACCTCCACCGCTGTACTGGCCGCCCTGTCCGCCACGGCCAATGCCAAGCGCATCGCCGCCGCCCATGTGTTATTTAATCTGGTAACAGGGGCTGTCGGGCTGGGGGCACTGATTCTGATTGGCCTGTTCTGGCAGGGAGACGCCTCCGGCGCAGATTATGTCGTCGCACTGGCGCTGTTTCATACCCTGTTTAATCTGATCGGCGTTATCCTGATGTGGCCACTGACCGACCGGATGGAAAAACTGCTCAAGCAGCGCTTTAAAACCCGTTCCGCCAAACAGGGACTTTCTACCTACCTGGATAAAACCATTCTCTCCACCCCGCCGCTGGCCATTGAAGCCATGCGGCTGGAGCTGATCAACCTGGCCAACCAGTCACTGGGGCTGGCCCGGGCATCCCTGAGCAGCGAGGCCGGACAAACCGTCGAGATGGAGCGGCAGAGTACCCAGATATTCAGCCTGAGCCACGAGATAGCCCGCTTTAACCGTAAGCTGGCACGGGAGAATATCAGCGAGGAGATCAGTGAAGTACTGCCCTCCGCCCTGCGTATCAACCGTTATTACGCCGAGGTTGCCCGGCTGGCACAGGCGCTGGAAGAACCCCACCAGATCATTAACAGCACCCGCGATGAGACCCTGCGCCGCCAGCTGCTGAAATTTGAAGCTGATGTGTCCGAGTTACTGCAGCTGTGTGATGTCTCCATCACAGAAGATCGTAGCGGGCTGGAAGGCCGCGCCGCTATGAAGAAACTGGAAAAAGACTACCAGCGTATAAAAGAAGCCATCCTCGAAGGGTTGCTGGACAACAAAATTAAAGCCAAGGAATACAGTGCCCTGCTCGACACCACCAGTCATATCCACCGGCTGGCCCAGCAGGCAGAAAAGGGCTCACGCCACTGGGCTTTGCTGTTACCACTGCAACACCGTGATGATCTGATCCCCGCTCACGAACAGCTGGATCATTAACCCCCACCTGAGCGCGATGGATCAGCCATCGCGCTCTACCATTGTCCCTCTTACTTTTTCACTTCTCCCGACAACTGGCCGCACGCTACACTGGCCGCCTGTTAAAACAACCTGGACGTTGTAATGCTCAGTGATCCACTCTTTCTGCTGTCCGCGACGCTTGCCATTCTGATCACCGCTATATCCAAAGCTGGCTTTGGCGGCGGGCTGGGAATGGTTGCGGTCCCCCTGATGGCGCTGACTATTTCTCCAGGACAGGCGGCAGCCATTATGCTGCCGATTCTGTGCCTGATGGATCTGTTTGCACTCTGGCATTTTCGCGGCCACGCCAGCTGGCAGCAGCTGCGTATTCTGTTACCCGCTGCCGTGCTGGGAATTGGCCTGGGTGCCCTCGGTTTTCATTACCTCAATGATGAACAGCTAAAACTGATGATCGGGCTGATCGCACTGGGCTTCATCAGCCACCGCTTCCTGCAGCGCCATAACCTCAAGCCTCAGCAGGCCAGTGTTATCCGCGGCGGTTTCTGGGGTATTGTCTCTGGCTTTACCAGTTTCGGCATCCACGCGGGTGGGCCACCGCTGAGCGTGTATCTATTACCGCAGAAACTGGATAAAACCGTATTTGCTGCCACCACCGTGGTCTTTTTCACCTGCGTTAACCTGCTCAAAGTATTCCCCTATTTCTGGCTGGGCCAGTTCAGCAGCCTCAACCTGAGCACCTCGCTCTTGCTCGCCCCACTCGCCCCGCTGGGGATCTGGCTGGGTCGTTACCTGCACACACGACTCAGCGACCGTGGTTTCTTTGTTATCTGCTATGGGCTGCTCACTTTAACCGGCGGCAAGCTGGTGTGGGATGGCCTGGCAGGCTGATATACTGACACCCTCAAGACATGGAGCCAAAACGATGACATCCGCCACCGATAATCCGGCTGACCGCGCCTGCCAGCTGACCCGCGACCTGCTGGGCAATGCCCTGAAAGTCCGTGCTGAAAACCCTGAATATGCCCAGACTCCGGAACAGAGCGCGATGATTCTGAGTATGGAGCTGGGGCGGCTGGCGATGGCACTGCCAGACGCCGAACAGCAACGGATGGTTGAGGGGCTGAAAAAAGGCTTGAACAGCCTGCGCCTGACCAACAGTGAGCGCAGTACTATTCTCAACCAGGTCGCACCTGCCATCTGGCCGGGGTTCAACGCCGGATGATGTCACCACTCACCCTGGAACCGATCGGCTATATTCGCAGTGCCTTCAAAGAGAAGTTCGGTATTCCCCGTCAACCCGGGCTGGTGAAATCCCTGACCGCCACCATCGAACTGGTGCCGCCGTTCAGTAACCCGGAAGCCGTGCGGGGGCTGGAGTCCTGCAGCCATATCTGGCTGCTGTTTATCTTTAGCGAGTGCGTGGGCAAAGGCTGGAAGCCCACCGTCCGCCCGCCCCGGCTGGGCGGTAATCAACGTACTGGAGTGTTTGGTTGCCGCTCCCCCTTTCGGCCCAACCCGATTGGCCTGTCGCCGGTTGAACTGCTGGGCATCGAACAACAGGGCGACCGCATGCTGTTACAGGTCAGCGGTGCCGACCTGCTCGATGGCACCCCCATCGTCGATATCAAACCCTATGTTCCCTACGTTGACAGCCTTCCCGATGCCGAGTTTGGTCTGGCTCAGGATGCCGCCCAACCACTGGCACTACCCGTTGAGTTCAGCCCGCAGGCCGAGCAGGCCTGCCTGTACTTCAGTCAGCAACTGGGTCAGCCACTGCAACAGCAGATCAGTGAGGTGCTACGCTGCGACCCACGCCCCGCGTATAAAAAGCAGGACCATGAACGGGTCTATGGGCTTAACCTGCATAACCTCAATATCCGCTGGCAGATAAACGCAGCCTGTATCCAGATTCTGGATATACTACCAGCAGAGCCTATGCCAGCAGGAGCAGCGAACCATGGCGAATAATCTGAAAAAATCACTGGCAATTATATTGCTGGTCAGCCCGTTACTCAGCACCCCGGTACACGCCCAGGATAGCGCAACAGACTTGAATCTGGACAAGAAACTGCAGCAGATTCTGCAGCTGAACAATGCCACTCAGCGTCGTATCCGCCCGGTGCTGGGCCGCCTGCAGAGCTGCCTGGTGACACAACGTAAACGGCTGGGAGAGAATTTCAGCATCACTAATCTGCGCCAGGCACAGCGTACCTGTAAGCCTTTGCTGGATCAGATGATTTCCAAACTGGGACTCAAATCAGAAGACGAAAAGAAGGCCGCCAGCAGCAGCCTGTATAATGCCCTGATCAAAGGCAGTATCTGAACACTGCCACCGGGCAAAAAAAAACCGTCAGCAGGCTGACGGTTTTTTTATCACTGAAGAAAGTTTAACGCGCGTCACGAAAACGACGGGCTAACCAGTAATCAACACTGAAGTAGCGGCCACCGCCAGTAAAAAACAGGCTCAGCAGCATAATGAAGTAGGTGATCGCAAACTCGATCCCATTGTTCAGTATGACGACACTGCCCTGACCGGTCAGCCAGTCGTAGTTACCGTTTTCCGTCAGAATCTCTTTGGCCCGGCTCAGGCGTTCGGCTGACTCCAGAACCCGATCATTAGCCAGCCAGCTGCCAGGGTCAGCGATGGCCAGCCAGCCATTATCCCAGTGCACTGCAAATGCAGCCACCAGCATCGTGACCATCAATGGCAGGGTAATCCAGCGAATCGCCAGCCCCAGAATCAGTGCGATGCCGCCAAACAGTTCGGTCCCGGCTGCCATCGCTGCCATCACTTCCGGCATCGGCAGGCCCAGACCCCATTCAGCATTACCAAACCAGGCGGCAGTATCTTCAAAATGAGACAGCTTGTTGTAACCGGCCTGCATCAGCACCGGTGCCAGATAAAGGCGCAGCAACAGCGGTGCCAGGCCATCCATCTGGCGGATAGAGTCAAATATGTTGTGAATCTTGTTATAACGATCGATCAGAGTAGCCATACACAGCTTCCTTATCTATTACAGCGCTGTCCCCAGCAACACACCGGCACGGTGTAGATGCTGCATTGTTTCCAGTCCGCCTTGCACCACCAGCTCCGGTTGTGGATGCTGCAGCTCAGCGGCAATCATCTCCAGCGCTTGCTGGCCAGTCAGCGCTGGCTGTTCATCCAGTAGCGACAGTAAGCGAGCGGTGACCGCGTTGGTCTCCATGAACTTCACATCATAGTCGCTATTGCGGTAAACCAGCAGGTAGGTCGGCTGCGCAGGGGCGGCTTCGGGCTGGTAATCAGGCCGGATACAGTGCACCGGGTACTGATAGGCCAGCGACCAGGCCAGCGGTGATTGCACCGGATGCCCCAGCAGCAGATCTCCAGCAGCATCCACAGCTTCAGGCAGCTCGGCCTCGGAGATATCCAGCGCCAGCTCGACCCACTCGTAGTGCGCCAGCTCAATCATAAACGCAGGGTCGCACGGGTGCGGCTCGCGTTCCTGACTGACGTAGGCCATAAATTCCTGACCAATTTCCAGAAACAACGGGGTTTTACAGCGGTGTTTTACAAAAAAGTCGCGCACCATCGCATGCCAGTCAGCATCACTGTAGAGCGTGCGCAGCACCGGAAACATACCACTGACAAAGCCTTCGATATTGTTGTAGAACAGATCACGGTAGATCTGCATACGACGCGCTTCGACATGGGCCGGTGGCGGGTTTACCGAGGGCTGGCGGATATGTGCCGCAAAGTCGTACTGCATCTGAATAAAATCAGGTTTTTCAGGCGACGGTACGTTCATGTGCGGCCCTCCACTGCTGCTGATACTGGCGAACCTGTTCTACCTCTGGCAGTAATTCAGCCATGGGTGGAATATTGAAATCCCGCTCCAGCAGTGTCGGTACAGCACCAAACAGCTGGTAGGTTTTCTGAAGTATCTGCCATACCGGATCGACCACATCGGCACCATGGGTATCTACAATCAGATCTTCCGCTTCAACATAATGCCCCGCAACATGCAGGTACATCAGCCGTTCTGCGGGCATCGCCGCCAGAAATTCATACGGATCGTAGTTGTGGTTAACACTGTTTACATAGATGTTATTCACATCCAGCAACAGATCACAATCAGCCTCGTCCAGCACCGCCTTGAGGAATTCAAGTTCGGTAAGCTCAGTCGTCGGCATGGCATAGAAGGAAACATTTTCGATCGCGATTCGCTGCTCCAGAATATCCTGAGTCTGGCGAATACGCGCGGCCACGTGTTTCACAGCGTCTTCAGTAAACGGGATTGGCATCAGGTCATACAGGTGCCCATCATCGGAACAGTAACTGAGGTGTTCTGAATAACCGCGAATACCATGCTGTGCCATGAAATCTTTCAGACGGTAAAGGAAGTCGGTATCCAGCGGCTCAGGGCCCCCCAGGGACAGCGACAAACCATGTGCCATAAAGGGATAACGTTCAGCATATTCGGCGAAGCGCTTACCGTGTCGACCACCCAGGCCTATCCAGTTCTCCGGCGCGATCTCCAGAAAGTCTATCCGCCCTGGCTCGACCTCTGCCAGAGCGTCACTCATGCAGCGTCGGTAACCCAGACCGGCACCCTGTACGGGAAACTCTGTTTTCATGTGGCAAACTCCTCATACATACCGATTCAGAACAGGGGTTCAGGTTAGCGAATATCAGCCTGTCCCGAATTGATCTGTTACTGCGGATTACAAAAAGGCCCCGAAAAACGGGGCCTCATGGCGCTCAGATCAGGTTACTAATCCGAACCTCGACATTCGCTGTCGATTCAGCCCAGCGGATTAACCCTGGCCGCCACACTTACCTTCGCCACATTTACCTTCAGCTTTTTTCTTATCGCCGCCGCACTTGCCTTCGCCACATTTGCCTTCAGCTTTTTTCTTGTCGCCGCCGCACTTGCCTTCGCCGCATTTGCCTTCAGCTTTTTTCTTATCGCCGCCGCACTTGCCTTCGCCACATTTGCCTTCGTGGTTATCAGCCAGCTGATTGTAACCAGCGTTCAGATCGGTTGCCGCAAATGGGTTTTCAGCTGCATTCGCAACGGACGCAGTCGCCAGACCAGCGATGAAAACAGCACCAACAGAAGCAACAACCGGTTTGATTACAGAATTCTTAGTCATAGGTTTCACCTTATCGTTCTCGCGTTAATAGTCGCAGTATTTTCTGCGTTTTCTGATTTCAAAGAGCCCGTCACTGCTCTCGTTGTCTGTGACTGAGTCATAGCAGGAAAGTTTCAGATTAAGTTAACTTTTTTTCATCTTTTTTAACTTTCACTACAATTTCATTCATGTCGTGCTGACACATTAGCGCCCCTGGGTGAAAGCTACCTGAAAATGCGACTCACTTTCTATTAACACCCCTCACAGGCTTAGCAGCGCCTGAACAGCCGGGCAGGGGCATTGTTCTCAGCACAGACTCGCCGATAACGTTGACTCTTTACCTGACCGAAGTAATATTAGTGACTTCTAATCAAAAGAGTAGTGGTCATGTCAGAAAGCTCAACCACACCCCCTCAAACTAGCCGTTTTGCCCAGCTTGAGCACTTCCCTGTCGCGTTTTTTGCAATGATCATGGGAACTACCGGCCTGACCCTGGCCTGGCAAAAAGCAGCCCATGTACTCCATATGCCGCTATTTATAAGCCATTTACTACTGTTGCTGGTCGCTCTGCTGTTCACAACGGTTATTGCTGCTTATAGCTATAAATACATCAACTTCCGTGGTGCTGTACTGGCTGAGTTCCAGCACCCGATCAAAATCAGCTTTTTTCCCGCCGGTTCAATCGCTCTGTTATTGCTCAGTGTTGCCACACTCCAGGTCGCCCCCACCCTGTCGCATCTACTCTGGCTGATTGGCGCACCACTTCAGCTGACACTGACGCTCTATGTGATTGGTCAGTGGATATTCCATCCCAAATACCAGATCCAGCATAGTACCCCGGCCTGGTTTATTCCGGTGGTCGGTAACATTGTTGTGCCAATTGCCGGGGTCGAGCACGGCTACACTGAACTCAGCTGGTTCTTCTTCGCGATCGGGGTCGTTTACTGGCTGGTACTGAAAACGCTGATATTCAACCGCGTCCTGTTTCATGACCCCCTGCCAGAGAAGCTGCTGCCGACACTGTTTATTCTGATCGCCCCACCCGCCGTCGGCTTTCTGGCCTACATGAAACTCAACGGCGGAGAGCTGGATACGTTCGCCCGCATCCTTTATTACGCTGCCATGTTTCTGGTACTGCTGCTGGCCAGCCAGGCAAAACGTTTTAGTCGCATCCAGTTCTATCTGTCATGGTGGGCCTATTCCTTCCCACTGGCAGCAGCCACCCTGGCCAGCATGGTGATGTACAGTAAAACCAGCCATAGCGGCCTGCTGACACTGAGTTACCTGATGCTGACAGCCACCACGGTGATTATCGGCCTGCTGCTGATCAGGACAAGCCGGACAGTCATCAGCGGCAAGGTATTCCAGCCAGATTAAGCAACCAGCTCCGGGGCGCTTTCAACCCTCTTGCCGCAGCGCACAAACCGGGCTCTAATAGAGTCCGGTTTTTCGTTTTTGCAGGAGTGTTACGTGTCCATCAGTGCTGAACAGATCCAGTTTGACCAGCAACATATCTGGCATCCCTATTCATCAATGATCAATCCACCAGCGGCATTGCCCGTGGTGTCTGCCAGCGGTGTCCGGCTGACGCTGGCCAATGGCCAGCAACTGATCGATGGTATGTCGTCCTGGTGGTCTGTGATTCATGGTTATAACCACCCGGCGCTAAACGCCAGTGCCCACCAGCAAATTGATCAGATGTCCCACGTGATGTTCGGTGGCCTGACCCATGAGCCAGCGATCGAGCTGGCGCGCAAACTGGTTGAACTGACACCGGAGCCACTGGATAAGGTTTTTCTGGCAGACTCCGGCTCAGTTGCCGTTGAGGTTGCCATGAAAATGGCCATCCAGTACTGGCACGCCCGGGGCCAGGCTAACAAACACCGTCTGTTAACCTTGCGCAATGGCTACCATGGCGACACCTTCGGCGCGATGTCGGTGTGTGACCCTGTCACCGGTATGCATGAGATTTTTGCCGACGTGCTGCCGCAACAGCTCTTTGCACCCGCCCCGCAAACGGGCTTTGATCAGCCCTGGGACCCGGCAGATATCGCCCCACTGGCACAGCTAATGGAACAACATGCCGATGAAATTGCCGCTCTGATTCTGGAGCCCATCGTGCAGGGAGCTGGCGGTATGCGCATGTACTCGCCGCACTACCTGAAACAGGCCCGCGCGCTGTGTGACCAGTATGATGTGCTGCTCATTGCAGATGAGATCGCCACCGGTTTTGGCCGTACGGGTAAACTGTTTGCCTGCGAGCACGCCGATATTGCACCTGACATTCTCTGCGTGGGCAAGGCCCTGACCGGTGGTTATATGACACTGGCAGCCACACTGACCACCCGCCACATTGGCGAGACAATCTCAGCCGGTGGTGCGGGCTGTTTTATGCATGGCCCAACCTTTATGGCCAACCCGCTCGCCTGTGCTGTCGCCAACACCAGTTTACAACTGCTGATTGATAACGACTGGCAAGCCAATGTACAACGTATAGAAGCAGGTCTTAACGTCGGCCTGGCGCCCGCACGCCAGCTGACATCCGTGGCGGATGTTCGCTGTCTTGGGGCGATTGGCGTCATTGAAATGAAAGAGCCTGTCAGCAGCGCCGAACTGCAGCCCCTGTTTGTTGAACGCGGCCTGTGGGTACGGCCCTTTGGCAAGCTGGTCTACGTGATGCCGCCCTATGTGATGGATGATGGTGATCTGGCCATACTGACCCATGGCATAATTGAAGCGTTACAGCACTATCGAGGCTGATACTAACTGTCTCGGGCGGTTCTGCGCCCGAAAACCTGAAGGAGTACGAGGATTTTATGGCAAGGATAAAACTGGATATGCCGGAGAACTACATTTTCTCCACAGAGCTGCCGGTACGGATCAGCGATATCAACTACGGTGGCCACCTTGGTAATGACGCCGTGCTGTCAATGGTCCACGAAGCTCGTGTGCGTTTTCTTAACCGCTATCACTACACCGAGCTGGATGTTGAAGGCTTCGGTATCATCATGACCGATACCGCTATCGTCTACAAAGCTGAAGGTTTTCACGCCGATCAGATCCAGATTGACGTTGCTATTGATGACTTCAATAAATACGGCTGTGATATCTACTACCTGCTGTCAAATAAGAAAACTGCTGTTGAAATAGCTCATGCGAAAACAGGCATAGTTTTCTTTGATTATGATCAGAGAAAAGTGGTTTCGGTACCCCAAGCCTTTAAAGAACATATGATTAAGGATGCCTGAGTAAACGGCACGGTGACCTGGAAATCCAGGTCGCCAAAATCCAGCACTAAAGAACTACGAGAAATTAAAACCATTGTTTGAATTAAACAAACAACAGCTAATACAAAAGTTTAATATTAGATACGAAATTGAAGCGCACCAGTGATAAAGAAATATAAACTACTCAAAATCGTAGCGGTTCTGTAACAGACACAGCTACGCATGGTGTAGCACCGCTAATAAGAACTTAACTGATTGAAATTAAAGATAAAAAAAAACGGGAGCAAGGCTCCCGCAGACGCGCCAGTTCAAGGCTTAAGAGGAAATCATGAGAGAGAAGGAAAAGCTGATAAACAGACTAAATCAACCACTGCACCTGATAACCAGCTGCGCCCATCTCAATCAAAGGGGTTCAGAATCTGTATGAAACAACCTTCTGATCCAACACAAAATAATTATATAGAGCAACTAAAAACTGCATATTACTTAAAATTACCCACAAAAAGACTAATGCCACTTTAAGTTAATTTAAGTCATTATTTATTAATACCAACTAACTAACCTTGACGTTGATTAAGCAGTTCGCGTACTTCTTTATAAGGAAATAAATATGACCGTACAGGAAACGTCTTCACAGCACAGACACCTGGAAACCTTCATCGAACTGGCCGCCCAGTCCGGTAAGGTCCGTACCGCTGTGGTAAACCCTGTTGATCACAACAGCCTGATGGGTGCGATTGAAGCGGCCCAGCGAGGCCTGATCGAACCTGTCCTCATTGGCCCGGAACATCTGATTCGTGCCGCTGCGGATAGCGAAGGCATCGACATCTCAGCGTATGAAATTCTGCACACAGCCCATCGCCATATGGCACCCAAGGCAGCCTGTGGCCTGATTCGTGAGGGGGGCGCTGCCACTCTGATGAAAGGCAGCCAGTCCACTGCCGAATTACTGTCCGCCGTCGTCGACAAGAACACGGGCCTGCGTACTGAACGTCGTCTGAGCCATGTGTTTGTACTGGACGTTCCAACCTACCACAAGCCTCTGATAGTAACGGATGCGGCAATCAATGTTGCGCCAGACCTGATGGTCAAAGCCGATATCGCACAGAACGCTATCAACTTCTGTAAGGCCCTGGGGATCAAGGAGCCTAAACTGGCAATCCTGTCCGCCGTCGAAAAAGTAAAACCCGGCATTCCAAGTACGCTGGAAGCCGCTGCGCTGTGCAAAATGGCCGATCGTGGTCAAATCACCGGCGGCATCCTGGATGGCCCACTGGCGTTTGATAATGCCATCTCACTTGAGGCCGCTAACGACAAGCATATCAACTCTCCTATTTCAGGTGATGTCGATATCCTGATGCCGCCCAACATCGAGTCCGCCAATATGATCGCCAAACAGCTGATCTATCTGGCAAACGCCTCCGCAGCCGGGATCGCACTGGGTGCAACCGTCCCGATTATTCTGACCAGCCGTGCGGAAAAACCACTGGGCCGTCTGGCATCCTGTGCGCTGGCCTCACATATCGTTAAACACCAGGAGCAGTAAGCAAAGCCATGAAAGGATTACTAACCGTTAACGGCGGATCTTCCAGCCTCAAATGTGCCGTTTTCGATGTTCAGCAGCAGGAAGCCGTCCTGCAATATCGCTTCAAACTCGGTAATATCCTGGCCCAGGCCCGGATGCAGGTAACCGATCATGAAGGTAATGTACTGTTCAAGGACACGCTGCCTCTGGATGAGGTGCCGCGTGAGGGCCGCCACCAGGCCTGCCTGCAGACAGTAATCCACTGGCTCCAGACCCAGCACCCCGAGGCCACACTAATGGCCATGGGGCACCGGGTTGTCCATGGGGGCGAGAAGTATTCAGAACCCATGCTGGTTGATGAGCAGAAAGTGCTTGATCTGGCGGCATTCAACCCGCTTGCTCCGCTCCATCAGCCCTACAATCTCAAGCTGATCGACGCCTGTCATAACCTGGCACCGGAACTACCCCAGGTGGCCTGCTTCGACACCATGTTCCATATCGGCCAGCCAGCGGTAGAGCGTTATTACGCTCTGCCCCGCGATCTGACCGAAGCGGGGGTGCACCGCTATGGCTTCCATGGTCTGTCCTATGAGTTCATTGTCCGTCGCCTGAAAGAGCTTAACCAGCTCAAGGCACGTACGGTCATCTGCCACCTGGGTGCCGGTGCCAGCATGTGCGGTACGCTCAATGGCCAGTCCCAGGCCTCCAGTATGGGGTTCTCCGCTGTGGATGGTCTGCCAATGGGTAACCGTACCGGGAATATCGACCCCGGTGTGCTGCTCTACCTGCAGCGTCATTACCACATGGACGCCGATGCACTGGAAAACCTGCTGTACAAACAGAGTGGCTGGTATGGCGTGTCTGGCGGTATCAGCAGCGACATGCTGGAACTGCACCAGGCTGACCATCCCCACGCAGAAGAAGCGATTGATATGTTCGCTTACCGCTGTGCTCTGGAGATTGGCCGTTTAACAGCGGCTCTGGGCGGGCTGGATCAGATCGTATTTACCGGTGGCGTCGGCGAAAACGATGCCAATGTCCGCGAACGGATCATGAACCGCTGCGCCTGGCTGGGTGTAGAGTTAAATGATAAAGATAACCAGGCCAACCAGCTGGAAATCAGCAGTCATGCCTCTCGGGTAACGGTGAATGTATTGCCAACCGATGAAGAGTCAATGATTGCCACCCATATCCTGGAATGTCTGACCGACTAACTAACTGTTACTCATAAAAAACCGCCGACCAGCATAAGCTGATCGGCGGTTTTTTTATGTCCTCGACCCGGACAACCGAACGTCGGTCAGACGCTACGCTGGCGTACCGCCTCGAACAGGCAGATACCGGTCGCAACCGATACATTCAGGCTGCTGACTTCACCAGCCATCGGGATCTTCACCAGATAGTCACAATGTTCGCGGGTCAGTCGGCGCAGGCCTTTTCCTTCAGCCCCCATCACCAGCGCCATCGGGCCTTTCAGATCAGCCTCATTCACCAGTTGCTGCGCTTCACCGGCGGTGCCAGTAATCCAGATACCACGTTGCTGCAGTGATTGCAGGGTGCGTGCAAGGTTGGTTACCTGTACGTAAGGAATCACTTCCGCCGCTCCACAGGCAACCTTGGCAACGGTTGCGTTAAGCGGTGCTGATTTATCTTTGGGCGCAATCACTGCCTGAACACCGGCAGCATCCGCTGTACGCAGGCAGGCCCCCAGATTATGCGGGTCGGTTACACCGTCAAGCACCAGCAAGAATGCCGGTTCTTTCAGGTCATCCAGAAAACGCTCGAGAAAACGCTCAGTCTGACTTTTCAGTGGCATACACAGCGCAACAACACCCTGATGCACACCGTTATCGGTCAGCTCATCAAGCTGACCGCGCGGTACCACCTGCACGCCAAGACCCTGTTGCTCGGCCAGCTCCAGCAATGCCTGCGCTTTTTCATCACGGCGTCCCTTCTGGAACATTACGCCACGAATCCGCTTCGCATCACGCTGTAATGCGGTGCGTACCGCATGCTGGCCAAAAATCAGTTCATCAGACACTTAACGTTCTCCCACCCAGTCGCCGGCTTGTTCCAGCACCAGATGTTTAAGTAATTCAATAAAGTCTGGCGCTGAATTCAGCGCCGCAATGTAATTGTAGTGCTCACCACCCGCCGCCAGATAAATATCACGGTTCTCAATCGCCATCTCTTCCAGTGTTTCCAGACAGTCAGCAGAGAACGCCGGGCAGATCACATCAAGGTTCTTCACGCCTTTCGCTGGCAAGCCTTCCAGGGTTTTATCCGTATAGGGCGTCAGCCATTGCTTGGGGCCGAAACGAGACTGAAAGGTGGTTACCCAGCTATTTTCCGCCAGCCCCAGCTCCTGTGCCAGCAGTTCAGAGGTACGGTGACACTGCTGCGCGTAAGGATCACCTTTGTCGGCGTATTCCTGTGGTATACCGTGGTACGACAACAGCAGTTTATCCCCGGTGCCGGTCTGTTCACGCTGCTCACGCACACTGTTGGCCAGCGCGTTAATATACAGCGGGTGCTCACAATAGGATTTCACAATGCGGATATCCAACACCTCACGGCGCGCCAGCTGGAACCGTGCGACCTGATCGTAGATCGGTGCCGTGGTGGTTGCTGAATACTGTGGATACAGAGGCACGATCAGAATCTGCTTATATCCGCTGACCTCAAGTGAATGTAAACATTCACTGAGGCCTGGCTGACCATAGGTCATCGCAGCAAAAACCTGCGGGGCCTGTTCTTCACAGTGGTTCTGTAATGAAATATCCAGCGCCGCTACCTGCTTATCCAGAATAATGCGCATGGGTGAGTCTTCCTGCCAGATGCTCTGGTAGGCTTTTGCAACACGGCCTGGACGAAACCGCAGGATAATCCCGTGCAGTACAGCTAACCATAACGCCCGACGTGGCCCCGTTCCTTCAACCACTCGGCGGTCAGACAGAAACTCTGCCAGGAAACGCCGTACGGCAGCGGGGTCGGGTGTGTCCGGCGTACCCAGGTTTGCCAGAATAACAGCTGTTTTGGCCTGATCGCTCATGCGTGTTCTCGATTCCATGGTGGCTAGCTTTGTCTTTATGGGGGACGATTATACGTGAAAATTCCGTGTCAGATCACACTGTAGCGTGGTTGCCTGCAACGTAGCCTCGATGACCTGGGCTCCTAACGTAAAAAGCCGCATCAACAGATGCGGCTTTTAATCAATCCAGCAATGTTACCCGAGGATTACTCGGTAGCAGCCAGACCGGCAAAAACGTTGTTGCGAATATCATCAACACTGCCCACACCTGGTACGTAAACGTAAGCTGGCGCTGCTGCCGCATCTTCTGCTGTCCAGCCTTTATAGTAGGTGATCAGCGGCGCGGTCTGCTCATGGTAGATACCCAGACGGTCACGTACGGTTTCTTCTGCATCATCCACACGCTGTACCAGGTCTTCACCGGTTACATCGTCTTTACCTTCAACTTTTGGTGCGTTGAATGTCAGGTGGTACGTACGGCCAGAACCCGGGTGTACACGGCGACCCGACATACGTTTGATGATTTCTTCATCAGCAACGTCGATCTCAACCACAGCATCAATTTTAACACCGGCATCTTTCAGTGCGTCAGCCTGTGGAATCGTGCGAGGGAAACCATCAAACAGGAAACCCTTGGCACAATCCGCTTCCGCGATACGCTCTTTAACCAGGCCAATAATGATCTCATCGGAAATCAGTTTGCCTGCATCCATCACTTCTTTTGCGACAACACCCAGTGGGGTGCCCGCTTTTACTGCTGCCCGCAGCATATCACCGGTGGAGATCTGAGGAATGCCGTACTTGTCACAAATGTACTGGGCCTGTGTGCCTTTACCGGCACCCGGTGCACCAAGAAGAATAATGCGCATGGATGTAACTCCTGGGTAAATGTATAAACTAAAAGGCTGTAAGAATCGGATTCTTACCCCTGAAAAATTTGTTATGCCCGGACGATACCATTCCTAAAAAGGTCCACAATTGGACATTAGCACAAGCAGTCGCTACGTCTGTGGCTGCGGTCAGAGCGGGCAAATAGCCCAGCAGAGTACGATAATTTGGACAACCGCTCAACCCTGACAGCCCTGTGGGCTGTCGGGTGTCGCAATCGGTATCAATGTGGTGACCAGCTCAGCCGGTGTTACGCATGCCCGCAGAAATTCCCGCCATAGTGACCATCAGCGCTTGCTCCAGAACCTGCTCCGGCTGGTTACGATCCCGGTACAGCAGCTCAGCCTGGAGGAAATGCAGCGGATCTATATAGGGATTACGCACTTCGATGGACTGACGAATAACCGGGTTATCCACCAGCAACGCCTGCTGACACTTAATGGTATTGATCACGTCTACCATCTGCTCTAGCCGCGCACGCAAGCTTGAGCCCAACACCCGCAGCTCTTCAGACACCAGCCGTCGATCATAATATTCCGACAGGTGTGGCTCAGCTTTAGCCAGCACCATCTCCAGCATATCAATGTTGGAACGGAAAAACGGCCACTGCTGATACATCTGCTGTATCTGTTCCAGCTGGTCGCCATTAATCGAACTCCCAAGGGCACGATCCGAACCCAGCCAGGCCGGTAACATCAGCCGGGTCTGGGTCCAGGCAAAGATCCATGGAATTGCCCGCAGGCTTTCAACACCGCCGTCCTGACGCCGTTTAGCCGGACGTGAACCCAGCGGTAGCTTGGCCAGCTCCTGCTCCGGCGTTGCTGAACGAAAATACGGCACAAACTGCTCATCACCGCGCACAATACTGCGATATTCCTGCAGGCCGCGCAGCGACAGCTGCTCCATCTGCTCACGCCACTGAGGCTGGGGCGCATCATCCGGGGCCAGCGTGGCTTCCAGTACCGCCCCGACATACAACTCCAGATTACGTACCGCTATTTCTGGAATGCCAAATTTAAAGCGAATCATCTCGCCCTGCTCTGTCACCCGCAAGCTACCGGCCACAGACCCCGGCGGCTGAGCAAGTATTGCGGTATGACTTGGGCCACCGCCCCGGCCCACCGTTCCGCCACGGCCATGGAACAGAGTCAGGCGCACATCACGGGCCTGACATAGCGCTGTCAGTTGCTCCTGAGCTTTAAACTGCCCCCAGGCCGCCGCCAGCTGACCGGCATCCTTGGATGAGTCAGAGTAACCAATCATCACTTCCTGGTGCCCGGCACAATAATCCCGATACCATTCAATATCCAGTAGCGCCGCTATACAATCCTGAGCTCCCTCAAGATCACCCAGGGTTTCAAACAATGGCACCACGCGGATAGTGTGTTTCATGCCCATATCACGCAGTAACAGAATCACGCTCAGTACATCTGACGGGGTGCTGGCCATGGAGATAACATAAGAGCCCAGCGCCTGAGCGCTGGTATTGGCAATCACCCGGCAGGTGTCCAGTACTTCCTGAACTGACGCCTCGGGTTGCCAGTGGCTGGAAATTAACGGCCGTTTACTGCGCAGCTCTTTCAGCAGAAACTGCTGCTTCTCGGCTTCTGTCCAGCTGGCGTAATCACCCAGCCCATAAAAGCCTACCAGCGCCTGAATAACGTCAGCATGACGATCAGAGCTCTGACGAATGTCCAGCCGCACCAGTGACAGGCCGAAACAGGCCGCCCGGCGCAGGGTATCTTCCAGTGGACCTTCGGCAATAATTCGCATACCGGATTCACACAAAGAGCGATGACACAGCAGCAACGGTTCCAGCAGTTCACTGTCATCGCGGTAGATACCACCAGGGTCAATCGGCTGGCCATCCAGCTCCGCCTGAATCCAGGCTTTTGTCAGCCGCAAGCGTCGCCGTACATCCGCCAGTAATGCCCGGTAAGGCTCAGCACAGTCGCCTGTCAGCTCTCGCATTTCACTATTACAACGATGCATGGACAGCTCAGAACGGAGCTGATCGACATCACGTTCATACAGATCAGCCGCCATCCAGCGCGACAAGAGTAATACCTCGGTGGTCACCGTCGCTGTCACATTGGGGTTACCATCGCGGTCACCGCCCATCCAGGAGGAAAAGCGCACCGGCGCTGCCAGCAAGGGCAGTCGTTCTCCGGTTGCCGCCACCAGCTGCTCATCCAGCCGCCGCAGGAAATCAGGTAACGCTCGCCAGAGTGAGTTTTCAATAACGGCAAAGCCCCATTTAGCTTCTTCAACAGGGGTCGGACGCTGCTGACGGATCTCATTGGTGTGCCAGATCTGGTTCACCAGTTCATGCAGGCGGTGCTGTACAGCGTTACCGGCATCCTGTTGGCGCAGGCACTGAGCAATGTCATCGTATTTGCGGATCAGGGTACGTCGGTTTACTTCGGTGGGGTGTGCTGTCAGTACCAGGTCAATCGACATGGTCGACAGTTGCTCAACGATCTGTTCGCCGCTGATACCTTTTTCCTGCAGTGCCTGTATCAAGCCCTGAATAGAATCGGTACCCGGTAATCGAGTGTCATTCTGTAGCCAGCGACGCACACGATGGTGCTCTTCAGCAATGTTGGCCAGGTTAAGAAACTGAGTAAATGCCCGGGTAACCGGCAGCAGCTCCTCGTCTTTGAGCGACGACAGTGCTTCAATCAGCTCAGAGGAGTCCGTGCCAGGGTCTCGTCGAGCCTGTTTGGCCAGCTGGCGGATCTGTTCGATCTTGTCGAAGAACTGATCACCTCGATCAGCTTCCATCGTATGACCAAGGCTCTGCCCCAGCATACGCACATTATCCCGTAACGCCTCGTGCAGCTCATTCATCCTGTGCCTCCTGAACAATTCCGGTCAGGTAGACAATAGAATACTTTTGCGCCGCAACAAAATGAAACTTTTGTGGGGGGAAGCGAGTACCACGGTAGCAAAGGACTATGGTACTGGAGTGGAAGGCTGTGTATCAGCGACCTATCAGCTGACGAAAACGAGAATATTCCTGACGGGCACGCCATTCGTTCTCATACACAATGCCAACTTTTCCATCGCTCAAAGCATCAGAGAAAATCTCAATTCGATAATTAACCGGTGCCTCTTTTTTACCATCAAAAGCAACGTCGAGTGCACTGATCTGGTCAAAGTTCAGCTGGGTTGCCCCTTTACTGTCGACAAAGGCAATCCGTTGCTGCGTACTATCAACCAGCAGTTTTGGGGTGCCGTTAAAGTCCTGACTAATCACAAACCCATCGGCCTGCAGCTGTGCCAGATGATCAGCACTTTTGCGACCAACGACAAAAGCCATACCGATCATCACCACCAGAAAAGCCAGAAACATCACACGTTGTGAACTCATACACCCTTTTCCTTTGCTTTAGCCTGATCCCAGAACAGATCAAGTTGCGCCAGCTCGAACTGCTGCCAGTCACCGCCAGCAGCCTCAACCTGATCTTCAACGTGGTTAAAACGCCGCTCAAACTTCTGGTTGGTCGAGCGTAATGCGCTGTCTGGGTTTACCTTGAGATGACGAGCCAGGTTAACCAGAGCAAACAGCAGATCTCCCATTTCATCCAGGATGTCTGCCTGCTGCCCCTGATCAACCGCCTCACGCAGCTCACTAATCTCTTCTTCTATTTTGTCCAGCACCCCGTGTAAATCAGGCCAGTCAAAGCCAACCTGAGCTGCACGCTTCTGCAATTTGAGCGCCCGATTCAACGCAGGCAGGGCCCGTGGTACATCATCGAGTACTCGCTTGTGGGCTTTTTCAGCCCGTTCCTGCTGTTTAATTGCCTCCCAGCGAGCGCTGACAACTTCGGTGTCATCCGTTTTATCGTCGGCTCTGGAGGCCAGCGTACCCAGCGGGAAGACATGGGGGTGACGGCGGATCAGCTTGCTGACCAGCGTGTGAACAATTGAATCAAAATCGAACTTTGACTCTTCCTTGCCGAGCTGTGCGTAGAAGATCACCTGGAACAGCAGGTCACCCAACTCACCTTCCAGGTGAGGGTAATCCTGTTGTTCAATACAGTCAGCGACCTCATATGCTTCCTCCAGGGTATGCGGCACAATGGAAGCAAACGTCTGCTGAAGATCCCATGGGCAGCCATCCAGCGGATCGCGCAGGCGACTCATCAGTTCACGCAGGTCATTCAGATCATGACGCTGACTCATCGTGAAGCCCCGCCGGAACGGTGGCGATGTACATCAATAACATTCGCCACCTGATTAATCCGATCCATGATCCTCCCCAGCATATCCAGACGGGAGATCTCGATAGTCAGTGACAGCTTGGCGGTATTATCGTTTTTATCCGTCAGCGTATTGGCCGCCGTGATATTAATATTATCGGTCGCCAGTACCATCATCACATCACGCAGCAAGCCCTGACGATCATAGGCTTCGATTAGTACATCAACGGGATAAGTCGCTTCTGTTTCATCCCCCCAGTCCACCTCGATCAACCGTTCAGGCTCTTTTTCCTGGAATGCCAGGGTGTTGGTGCAATCATCACGGTGAATGGAAACACCACGGCCCATAGTGATATAGCCGACAATCGGGTCTCCCGGCACCGGCTTACAGCAAGCTGCAATGGTCGTCAGCAGATTGCCGACACCACGAATTTTAATGCCTGAATCAGCCGTCTCCGATGGCGCTCGCGTACGGAATTCAAGGTCAGCTGGTTCTTCTGCTTCAATCGCTGGCTCAACCTGTTGCTGCGCAGCATTAATAATCTGCGACAGGCGCAGATCACCGGCTCCAAGAGCGGCAAACGTATCTTCAGTATTTTTATAATTGACCGATTTAGCCAGTTTCTCATAGCTAATTTCAGACAGATCAAGCGCTAGCCGTTTCAACTCTCGCTCAATAATATGCCGGCCGGCCTCTGCATTCTGCTCTTTGGCCTGCGCTTTAAACCAGTGTGCAACCTTAGCCCGGGCACGGGAAGTGGTGACAAAGCCCAGATTAATATTTAACCAGTCACGACGCGGTTTTTCTTCATTGGCAGTGAGAATTTCAGCCTGATCACCGGTCTGAAGACGACGGTTAAGGGGTACAATCCGTCCATTAATCTTAGCCCCCCGACAACGGTGGCCAATCTCAGTATGTACCCGATAGGCAAAATCAACCGGCGTTGAACCCGTAGGGAGATCAATAACATGGCCATCCGGGGTGAATACATAGACCCGGTCCTGGACGATGTCAGAACGCAGCATATCGCCGAAGCCTTCGCTCTCACCCAAGTCCTCATGCCACTCCAGCACCTGGCGCAACCAGGCAATCTTGTCTTCATAGGAGTCGCTGGTCGATTTAAGGTCTGTACCTTTGTAAAGGTGATGCGCGCAGACACCCAGTTCTGCCTCCTCATGCATAGAGAAGGTGCGAATCTGAATCTCAAGTACTTTGCCATCCGGACCAAACACAGCCGTATGCAATGAGCGGTAACCATTTGGCTTCGGCGAGGCGACGTAATCATCAAACTCATGGGGGATGTTGCGCCACAGGCCGTGCACAATCCCCAATACTGCATAGCAATCACGAATCTCGGGGACCAGAATACGAACCGCACGAACATCGTAGACCTGACTGAAATCGATATTCTTTCTCTGCATTTTCCGCCAGATACTGTAGATGTGCTTGGCACGTCCACTGACATCGCCATCGATGTTCATACCGGTCAGCTCTTCACCTAGCCGCTGGACCACTTCATCGATATAGTCCTGACGATCCAGCCGCTTCTCATCCAGCAGGCGAGCAATATGCTTGTAGTCATTCGGCTTGAGGTAGCGGAAGGAGAGGTCTTCAAGTTCCCACTTGATATGGCCAATACCGAGTCTGTGAGCCAGTGGCGCATAAATATCGAATACTTCACGAGCAACAAGGTAACGTTTGCGACGAGACCCCTCTTTTACACCTCGAATGGCGCAGGTACGTTCAGCAATTTTGATCAGGGCAACACGGACATCCCCAATCATCTCAACCAGCATACGGCGGATATTCTCGATCTGGCTGCCACCCGAAGCCAGGGCATTATCTTCGAGCCTTGGGTTCTTGCGGCTACCGATAGCAGCCATCTGCAATACACCATCAATCATGCGGCAAACTTCTTTACCGAACTGCTTACGCACAGCCTCAAGCGCCAGTTTACGCTCGCGCACGGATCGATACAGAATGGCAGCGAGAAGCGTATCCTCATCCTGCTGAAGCTCGGCCAGAATCTGCGCCATCTCCAGTCCGGTATGGAAACTACCGGCTGCGGAACCCTGAGCCCAGACATCTTCCTGTGCCTCAGCCTGTTCATATGCCCATTTGGCCAGTTCACAGGCCTTGCGCATACGCTCAATGTCAGTGATTTCCACCTGCTCTGCCAGCAGGCTTAACCAGAGATCCAGATCTACTGAACCGTCTTCTCGAATAGGATGCTCTTCGCGAACCTTTACCATGGCTAAACGCCACTCCTGATCTGATATTCCTGAACAACCGCGCGTATACCAGCCACGGACTACTGTTCTTTGAGGCGCTAATTCTAATCGCTATACGCGCTCAGCGCGAACAACAAAATTTCGCCAGCAACGTTATATCACGACCCATGAGATAACACATTGATCATAATGTGGAAAACTGGCCGCTGTTACCGGTGAAACTTCATCAGCAGTATGCTTCTACAAGCAGAAAAAGCACGATGTAAGATAAGCTCAGCATATAACTACCAACTGAACTGAAACTGACAGTTGACTACGACTGTCCGCTACAGTCCACATGACAGACTAAACGCACACGGTGCGATACGACAGGGCATAGCAGGTTATTTCAGCTGATCTGTTTTTTCCGCACAACGAAAAAACCCCAAGCACAGTGTGCTCGGGGTTTTCTCTTAA